>JGI10211J34971_10002052_pt1 | contig 16553 bp, 12 predicted proteins | sample Etolagsediment_FD_34971 | JGI IMG/M metagenome (IMG submission 34971) | reverse complement strand
CCTGCCTGTCCCCTCTAACAGGGCTTTTAGTTTTTGGATCTGGGTTGATTTCCCGCATCCATCGATTCCTTCAAAGGTGATGAGTGGCATGGTGCAAGATTGTGAGGTTGTGGAGTTATGACGCTCTGGAGTGTTGAAGCAGTACGTAGGTGTAGTGAATGGTGTTGCAGGAAAATACAATTTAATAGATGGCATCCTCTGTTACCAAAACATCCAACGGATGATCGTGTGGTTCGGATGGAAAACATCCGGAATACCGGGTTTGTTCAAAAAGGAGGCCAGCTGTCACAGCTCGTGTTTGGTGCAAAAAACGATCGTAGAAGCCTTTTCCATAGCCAATTCGATGTTTTTCATGATCTCCGGCTACCATCGGCACGAGTATAAGGTCGAGTACCCCAGGGTCTGCCTCTTCACCATCTACCGGCTCGGCAACTCCCCACCGCCCGGTTTCAAATTGGGTGTGTTTTGTGACATAGACGTGCCTGAGCTCATATTGAGGCTGAATGACAGGCACAACTACCCGTTTGCCCATGTCCAAAAGTTCCGGAACAAGCATTCTTGTATCAACTTCCCGGTTCTCAGGAATGGAGAGATAGGTATGGATGGTCCTTGCTGTGCAAAGCTGATCCCAGGTTAGCAGTCGCTTTCGAATCGCCGCTGAATTTTTCAGGTACTGATCCTCCGGGATTCCATTGCGAATCTCCAGAAAATGACTCCGTAATTTCTGCTTCTCCGATTGCATATCGTTCGTACTGATGTAATAACAGCCTTGTGTAATAACCGTCTTACGTAATAACCACCTTATGTAATAACCACCTTATGTAATGAAAAGCCTATTTGACGATCTGAAAGAGAATTTTGTGATCATCAAATCCCAAAAATCGTCTCAAAGAAAAAGAAATTTGTGCGATTCCGGCGTCTCATTTTCCAGCAGATGTATCAGGCCCGGTATAAATTCAGGTCCGTATTTGTTGAGCGGATGGATCAGGGCAACTTCACGCTCCTGAAGTCCGCCGTGTGGGAACAGGTAGCTTTGAACCTTATGAATACGTCCAATTTGATTCTCCTGCTGCTGCTTCACGGCACGAATCAACTTGCCTTTTAGTTTCATCAATTCATTGTGAAACACCGATTCTGCTCGGGATGCTGCTTTCACTAACGTAGGATCCACCTCCTCAATGAATCCTATCCTCGCCTCGGTTTCTTTCTGTATAGCCTCTGTCCACTCCTGGAAAAAGGCCTCCAGGTTATGATCATGCTCCCTACGAATATACTCTGTTTCCAAATCTTCCGTTCGAAGACGATACTCGTGCAACTCAAATGGCAGGTTTCCAGCTGCACGGCTAATATGCGGTTCCACCAATGTGAGGCTGAATCTTGGCAGTATGATGGGCATCGTTTTGCCAAAGAGCGGATATACATCCCGGAGCTGAGCATAGTAGGATAGTTCGGAAGGCCCCGCCACATATGCCAGGACTGGAAGCAGTTCATCCTGTACTATTGGGCGAAGGAATACATTGGGAGACAATCGATAAAGTTCTTCTTTTACAATTTTTTGAAGTTCTATGTACTCCATCTCGTCCCCTTCACCCAGGCTCCATTGAAAATGCTGTGATCCTTGGACATTCCCTTGGACATTCCCTTGAGTCAACCCACTGGCTTCCCCATCACCCCTTCTCCGAACCTGGAGCTTTCGTCGCTGCATATCTTCATCCAAAAGAAACAGATTGGATTCCATTGGAACAACCTGCTGATGATAGCCGCTCTCCAACAACAGCTTGGTTTGACGATCCACCCGGTCAAAAAAGGAGTACGGATCCGCCACATACGTCTCAAATACGGGCCTGCTCAACTCCTTTATCGCCTCACTGTGGCTTCCGCAAAGAATCAAACCCTCATCCGCAAACAGATCCATGATCCAGGTGGCAAATGCATCCCGGAAAGAGTGCGGGTGGGTCCATGCCTTCTGAAGTCGCACTGCAAGGCTTGCCCGAAAATCCGTATCAGGTAACACCAGGCGCAACTGCTCGAACACCTGCCGAAAAGACTCTTCCGATGGATACTGTTCCGAAACCGGCCGTCCTTCCACAAAGTCAGGAAATGAGATCGGTTTCAGCGCGCCTGAAGCATCGTGAACCCACACCGAACGAACCTCTTCTACATCGTGATCCTCGTCAGCAAGCCAGAAAACGGGGATAACCTCCCGTCCAAGCTCCTCTTGATATCTCCGCGAATAAAGTATCGCCGTTGCAATTTTGTAGAGCGTGAATAAAGGACCTCCAAAGAGCGTAAGCTGCTGTCCGGTAACCACGACCATCGTTTCGGGATCCTTTAGCTTGTCTATTTGCCGGTAGACCGTCGGGTTAGAGGTAACGGGTTGATGTAATTCGCGCAAAGCCTCAGCCAGCGCATTCCGGTTGCATGTATGTGTGATTTTAGATGCCCTGGTTACTGCTGCAGAATCGCGGAACGGGTGTATTTCGTAAAATCGAGTGATGTGACTTTTCTGCTCCAGATAGTCTGTAAACAGAGATCGGAAGCCGAGCTTGGAAAATGAGATGGACTGAAGTTTCAAATTATCCCTTCAATTGGTTGATTTTATCCCGAATGGAAGCGGCTTTCTCGTAATTTTCCGTTTCAATTGCAATTTTGAGCTCCTGTTCGAGCTGATCCATTTTGTTTAAAGGTGGATGAGTTTTCCCCTCACTTTGGATTGGCTCCCGGGTTTGCTTTCCCTCCGTCTCCTGCCGTACATCATCTGCTTCAATTCCCGCCTCATGAAGCACCTCTTCCGCCACGTATACGGGAGCCTGAAACCGAATAGCAAGTGCAATAGCATCACTTGGGCGTGCATCCAGCTCGATGCTGTTCCCCTGTGATTGAATGTGGATCTGAGCAAAAAAAGTTCCCTCGTGTAACTCGCTGATAACCACCTCCCTTACAGAGGATTCGTGACCTAATATGATATTCTTTAACAGATCATGGGTCATGGGTCTCGGAGGTTTGATCTGTTCCATCTCCAGGGCGATGGCCTGTGCCTCAAAGGCTCCAATGATGATGGGCAATCGTTTGCTACCCTCTTTTTCCGTAAGAATCAATGCATAAGCCCCGCCACTTCCCGGACTCGTGGAGAGGCCCAAAATATCCATTTCTACTTTCATCGCGGCGTCCTGATGGTTCTCTTTTTATGCTAGGAAGGTAGTGATTTTTTGGGGGTGATTAAAAAATTTCATTCAAAAATCCACTCCTGTTACTTCATAATTTCAGCACGGGTTAGTATATTAAAAATGCTTCTGTATGTGTCAATACGGGTCCTCAAAACGTTTCCAAAGAACATCATTGTACGACCCACCTAAAACACGAATTGATTGGACACATCAAGAGACATAATAGCCATGCAAAACGCACATTCCCCATCGGAACGATTATTACCGTTGTTCATATCTTTACTGCTGTTCAAATTTTTTTACCTGATGAAGAAAGTACGTAGGTCGGGGAAATTGTTTCGATGTAAGCATTTTGTGGATTTTAAGAGTTCGAATCATTCTGGCGCATATTTAGTTGCACTTCTTTTCGGCTTGCTTATAACCACTACGGTAGTGACCATCCCGGCTTACTCTAAACAGATGAATTCAGCACTGCCAGACCTGCAGCAGACTATGCAGGATGATACGTTAAAGGTGGGATTGGTTCTGAGTGGTGGCGGTGCAAAAGGGATCGCACATATTGGAATTATCAAAGCGCTGGAGGAAGCCGGTGTGCGCATTGATTACATCTCAGGAACCAGCATGGGAGCACTCATCGGGGGGCTCTATGCGATCGGGTATACATCAGATCAATTACTGGAGATTGGTCTGAACAGCCGGTGGGAGGAGATATTTACTGAGAAACCCAGTCGCCGGTATCTTTCCAATTACCATAAGTCCTTTGATAACAAATCGATCGTCTCATTTCCCATCCGAGATGCAGGTATTGACTTGCCCTTCGGTTTACTCACCGGTCAGAATATCTACTCTTTTTTAAGCAGACTCACCTGGCCGGCGCACGGCACTTCCGATTTTAACGACTTTCCCATCCCCTTTTCGGCTACAGCAACCAATCTCGAGACTGGTGACTATGTACATTTTCGAAGTGGGTTTCTTGCCGATGCAATCCGTGCCAGCATCTCGATCCCTTCNCTGATGATTCCACACGAAATCGATAATATTGCCTATGTCGACGGCGTCTTTTCGAACAATATGCCGGTANAACAGGTAATCGATATGGGCGCGGAATATGTGATCTCCGTAGATGTTGCCACACCGCTACTATCCATTGGTGAAATGAGTTCCCTGGCAGATATCATGAATCAAACCTACTACTATCGTGTCAGCGATCTCCTGGAAAAGCAAATTGAACTTTCAGATATCTACATCAAACCAGAAGGAATTGATGATTTTAGTTTATTGCAGTTTGATGAGGTTACGGAACTGGTACATATTGGGCTCATGGCCGGAGAAAAATACAAACTACAGTTTGAAGAGATTGCCCGAAGACAGGGATATACTGCTCCAGAGCGAAAAGGGATTGGTGAATATGGTGCCTTGCCATTGAATGATGTAGTGATTCATGGTAATCAGGAGATCGATGATGAGTTTATTGTGAACACGCTTCAGCTAAAAAGCGGTGATTCCATCACCCCGGATATCATTGAAAGTAGAATTGAGCTATTAATTGGCACACAGTTGTTTGACTTGATTACCTACCGGGTTGAGCCCAATGAGAAATATTTTTATGATCTTCATATTGATGTGAAGGAGAGAACCTCTGAGTTGCTAAACGTAGGAGTTCGGTATGAAACAAAAACGGAAGCATCTGTCTATGTGAGTGCAGAATTTACCAATCTTCTTCATGAGGGATCGAAGGTTGGCACTCAATTACGGCTCGGGGAAACTACCCGACTGGATGCTGATTACTTACTGTACGGCAATATCGGTTCAAGATTTGCGATGAAAGCCTCCCTGGTGTATGAATCGGAGAATGCTGATGTTTATAGCGGAGAAACCCGTGTAGCACAGTTTACCGGAAACCAGTTTATGACGGAGCTGTCCATTGGCAACTACTTGAGTTCTTCATGGCTGCTTGCAGGTGGATTTCGCCGTTATTTTCTAGAGTTTAGTGATCAGATCAATCCTGAAAGGATTCCAATGAGTGAAACAAATCATAATACTCTCTTTGGTCTTCTTCATGTGGATCGGCTGGATCGTGTTTACTTTCCATCCAGTGGTGTTAATTTGATCGGCAATGCATCCTATAGTGGAGATTTTTTGTTTAGTAAGCTAGATTACGCAGCGGTTTCCGGTTTGTTGGAATATTACAGACCCCTTTCAACTTCCTGGACGCTGGAAAGTCGCCTCTTTGTAGGCTATACACGTGGAGAGGAGCTTCCTTGGTCGGCTTGGTACCATGTGAACCGGTATGACCCCAGAATGGGGATGGTTCGGTTTGGTGGTGCGAATCGCTACAGCCGGAGCTCAAAAAATGTCCAGTTAGCCGCTGCGGGTCTTCGATATGAACTGATGGCCGGGCGATACCTGGGCGGAAGTATTCAGGCGGCTCAATTCTCCGATCGCTGGGTACTTACCGATACCAAACTGGAGAATCTGGTGTATGGAGCGACCCTGTATGCCGGTGCAGAAACATTTATTGGACCGGTACAGATGATATTATCTACTGGTTCTGGTAATACTTTTCAGCTGGAGTTGCAGATCGGTTACCCGTTTTGAATGTGCTACGTTTGTCTGCTTTGGGAGAGTTTCCGGCCACCAGCCAGGCGTTGTATGAGGAGTAGCAATATGGATGAAGAATCCATGGTTGTGTGGCCTTTTAATGCCTGATCCGCATCCAGTAGTGCTTCGAAGATGAATGGCATCTCATCAAACCGAAATGAATGTGCCTCTTGCCACTTATAGTAAAAGGCATTGGCATGTATACCCAGTTCGTTTTGGATCTGTTGTTTCGAGAGTCCTTTGGATTTGAGCCTTGTAATCTGCCACAGTTCGGTAAACAGCTTGGAGAAAAAGGCAACCGTACGGATGAGTTCGCCAGGGTCCGATTGACTTTGCGACAGAATTTGCTGGCCAAGAAGCATGGCACGGGTTACATCTCTCTTGACAATTGCATCTTTTAGTTCGAAGGTTGTGTACTCTCGGTAGTGGCCAACCACCCTTTTTACATCCTCAGGACTAATTTCCTCGGCATCACCCTGGTACATGGCAATTTTTTCGATCTCGGCTGCAAGAAGCTGCAACTGATTCCCAACCATTTGCGCAAGCATGTTGGCTGCTCGTGCATCAATCGTTTTTCCGTGTGCCTGTCTGCACCACATCATCACCCACTCCGTGAGTTTGGAATCGGGTAGTTTCTCAAACGCTGCAACCCGAACAGGGGAGTTTTTTTTCCGAAGTGACTTTCCCAGTGTGGTACGGCCATCCGGAAGTGTTCGTTCAACGATGAAAAGCAGAGTAGTTGGATTTGGGTTTGCGAAGTAATCGGCAAAGGATTCGAGACCACCCTTCCCCCCTTTTTCACCCGATCCCTTTAGTTGTAAAAAATCACGGATGATCACGACCCTTCTGTCCGCCATCATGGGGTAGCTTCGCAACACGGCGAGTACATCACTCGGGTCTGCATCATTGCCGTACAGTAGATCCAGGTTAAAATCACTCTGACCAGGTGGGAGCAACTTCTCTGCCTCTTTTTGGAGAAGTTCGATGTAGAAGGGTTCATCGCCATAAAGATAGAACACCGGAAATTCAGCGGCTCGCACCGATGAGCGGATAGATTCAAAAAGAGCAGTGCTGTCGGATCCTCGGGGCATAAAAATAACTGCTGTGTATGGTGGTTATGGTTCTGAAATCGGATCTATTCGCTTGTTCTGAATATTCATGCGAATGTTCGTGAGAATGTTCATGCGAATGTTCCAAATATTCGTGAGAATGTACGTAAGAACGCACTCGTGAATATACAAAGAACGATTGCTTCAGCCAGCAAATTCTGCGATCCAATGCAGAGGATCGATGCCATCTGGTTTCCAGTCCAGGGGAGGCTTTTGGGCCCGATTTAAGGGCTCCGATTCACTCCCATCCGGTAGTGATTGTGATGAAGCCTCATTTATGTATACCGACTGGATGTCTGCCCGATGGGTATGAACCAGAGCCATGAGTGTATCCATATCACCCCGAACCCAAATTACCTCGCCCGCGACGGATGGAAGCTCCGATTCTTGTACTGTCGGATTCTCCATCTCAGTGATGAGCACAGGGCCGCAAAAAACCTGAGTTCTGTTACGTACTTTATGATATGCGTAACGATAGCGAAGAGCCTGTTCCTGCGTTTGGACTCGCTCGATGCCTGCTCGATCTCTTGCCTCTCCCCCGTATCCGCATTTCATCAGGCATAACTCAAGGTGATCTGTGAGCTCACAGGATAGCTGTTCCAATCCAACGGGACTCACAACTATGCCCAACCGAGCGGCAGCCGTTGCCATTGTGCCGGCAGATTGCTTCAGCAAGGTCGGTATATGGAGAATGGGATAGAGTTCCATGTATACTACTCCCGGGATCGAAATACGCGATGGAAAAATGGGTTGTTCTGCAGAGGATTGGCGCACTCTTTCGTACAATCGAATACTCCTTTAGCATGCCCTGAATTTGATCCACCGTGTCAGCCGATCCGGAAAATATCATTGCATCGGCTGCCAATTGATNAAGATCGGCCCAGTGTGTAGNAGCAAAAAACGCAGAGGGCCNTTGGTCGGATGTTCTATGATCGGATGTTCCATGGTCAGAAGTNNTCAAGTTGGAAGTGATCTGGTCAGAAGTGATCTGGTCNGGTGCGCAGAGTTTTGGAGGGTCGTGAACTTCCTGGTTTTTCAGATGCTTTTTCAAGACCTCAAGCAAAGACAGCGGAAGGTATGGATCGGAGGATGATAATTTGCCAACATATTGATGCCCGGAGAGAAAAACTGCCAGTATATCTTGAAACGATACCAATGGAAGATTTCCGGCGTGCACAGCCAGAATGGTTTTCGGGTTGATGGGAGTACGGATGGCGTTTTTTCGGACCCAGCGGATCAAATCCTGCTCTTTCGCCGTCTCGCGGATGGCTGATAACTGGTATTGCAGGTCAGATCTTGAGAACAGCCCCTCGGCGAGTGTTCTGTCTACAGCTTCTTGCAGGGGTGATTCCTTCGATTGGAGCCAATCCTGTAACGCTTCTGCCATTTGGTTGGCACGAGTGCGAGTTTGTTGATCCTCCAACTTATTCATGGGTTCCTTTTTGTTGATCGTGCGTTTTCACCGCACATTTCTATTTTTTGAATATCGAATTTATCCGTGTCATATCAATCCATGTCATATCAATCTGTGTCATATCAATCTGTGTCGATTAAAAAGTTACACCCACGGAGTTGCGATCGTTTCCATCGGCCCAGTATCTGAAACCGGATCGCTTCTCCGTCGACCGTTTCAAGGGATACACCCTTGTCTTCAGTCAAGAAAAAGGGACAGGAGTGGACATTGGCAAGATCCATAATACCAATTTTCCCCTCCTCACCCTCCTCACAGATTCGCATTGGATTTTGCGGATCCCGAATGGTTACTTGAACCCAGTGGGGGGAACTAAATCCTTGTATGGCCTGATCACCCGTTGCAAGAGAGCTAGGAATTCCGGGAGCATAACACTGGCTCGTCATTTCACACATGCCATATTCCGACCAGATTTGGGATGCATCAAGCCGAAATACATCTGAAAGGGTTTGATGGAGTTCTTCCCTGCGTACCTCCCGACGATAGGTTTTCATACCACCCGTTTCGATGATCACGGTATTGGAGGGCATTGCGAATGGCGCTAGTTCTGCCAGGTCGAGAAGGCCAAAAGCGGCGCCGAAGAGTATGATTTGCCTTCCTTGTGCATTCAAATGCGACCATTCTTCTCGATGGAGTGGTTCGCCCAAAGGAAGAAACCGGCTTCCATGTTGAGCTGTTTGGTGGATGAGTTGCTCCATCATCCAAAGAAGAGAGGATTGTGGATTATCTGCGTACCCTGGCGCATAGCAGAGAATGGTACAGTTGTCCAACGAGAAATGCCGCTGGAATTCGGTGATCACGGCGGTTCGTGCAAGGGACAGATCGGCAACGGGATGGCGGCTTTTGAGGCCGGCTGTTGTTCCAGAGCTTTGGAACACTGTTTCCGGATGGATCCCATCTGCTATCAGGTCAAAATCCTGAAATGCCCGAACCGGTATGAGGGGAATTTGATGAGGATCGCCGGCCGGATCAGGAAAGGAGGCGGCAAAGGTCCGGTAAACAGGCAGATTATTTTTTACATGTTCAAACACCTGCATGGCGCGCTCTGCATAGGGTACAGATGCATCAAAGAGTGTGGAAACATCAGGAGTCATACGGAATACGAATCAGGGATGTGGTTGTGAGAAGATACACAGCGTCGCTGGTAAGCCCAAAATCAGTAACAGGCTGGGGTGCTGACGCATCAACCCGAAAAGGAACAGAAATGGAGGGTGGGAATGATACTAAAGGTGTTTTGGATCGTAGCTGTGTACTAGTCGTTTCATAAACACCGTCCTGGTGAAGAAGTATGATCCGGTTTTGAAAGATGCGGATGGAGAGTGTGTTTTCGGGTGTTTGGGTGAATCCGATGTAGATTCCGTCCGGGTTAAAGCGGTGAATGAACTGTTGCGAACGATCGAAAAGCAGGATTTCGTTTTTGGTGGAGGCAATAGAAGTAACCTCACGGATTTCGTATCGACTGAGATCGGTGATGGAACGTACATGGCCACGGTCGTCCATTTGAATGAGCTCGTGCGATCGTTCATTGTAGACGTAGAGGTCGCCGGTGGGACGTACGCAGATCTTTGCAGGCAGAATATCCTGCAAATGCTCGAATTGGATGGATGAGAGTTGCTGAAAGGTGCGGTCGTAGAGTTGGATGCGGCGGTTTCCGCGATCGGCGATGTAGATTTTTAGGCCGTTGGTGGCGTCGATCTGCACTGGGGAGCCGAATTGTCCCGGTCCGGAGCCGAAGTTTCCAAAGGAGCTTTGGGTGTGATCTGGAATTGTGAAGGAGTGGATTTTTCCTGCATCTTGATCGGTGATATAGATCGTTCCGAGCGGGGTTATGGAGATGGATGATGCATGAAGAAACTGGCTGTAGAGGGTGTCGGGGTGTACGTTGGTAACGAGAGTTGCGTTTGTAGTGAGAGTTGCGTTGGTAAAGGGAGTTGCGCCAGTTCCCGGTTTTTCATGGACGCTGGTGTACAAAGGGTGTGAGCTTACAACGGTTTTTGAAGAACAGATCAGCACCAAGATGAGTATCGTTAAAGGAGGGCGCAACATAATAAGCATCAGCCGAGCAGATCGTATGGGTGGAGATGCTGATTGGAAGAGGTGTAACCAATTATGGTTTGATGGAACGGATTCCTTTTCTGCCGATGTCGCTGCGATGGTACTCATTTTCGAAGTGGATCTGGTCTACAATCTTGTACGTGTTGCTGATCGATTCCTGCAGGGTATTTCCGGCACTGATGACATTGAGTACACGACCGCCGTTGGTGATAACGCGACCGGACTGCTCTTTGGTTCCTGCATGAAAGATATAAGTATCTTCATCATTAGACGCAAGGTCAAGACCCGTAATCTCAAAACCCGTTTCGTAGGGTCCAGGGTATCCTTTGGAGGCAAGAACCACGCAGGTGTAGATCTTCCCGCTCGTTTGAATGGTGTGCTGATAGAGGTTTTCTTGTGAAACAGCCCACATGAGTTCTAAAAGATCGTTTTCCAGTGTGGGGAGAATGACCTGGCACTCGGGATCGCCAAACCGGCAATTGTACTCAACAACTTTGGGGCCTTGATTTGTCAGCATCAACCCGATATATAAAACACCTGAATAGGGATGTCCTTCGGCGCGCATTCCATCCAGGGTTGGGCGTATGATTTCGTTTTCGATGATCTCTAGGAGTTCCTGATTGGCTGATGGAACTGGAGCATAGGCCCCCATGCCACCCGTATTGAGGCCGGTGTCTCCCTCACCAATTTTTTTGTGGTCCTGAGCATGTTGAAGGATTTGCCAAAAACTTCCGTCGCTGAGAACGAATACGGATAGTTCCTCGCCTTCCATGAACTCTTCGATGACGATTTGACGGGCGGCCTTGGATAGGGTTTGGTTTTGTTGGTATTGATGCAGGGTGTCGGCTGCTTCATCGAGGGTTTGGCAAATAAATACCCCTTTCCCGGCTGCAAGGCCATCTGCTTTTAGCACGATTGGGAAGTGGCCATTTTGGCGGATCCAGTCGATTGCCTCACCTTCGCTGCCAGAGTTGTGTGAACCAAATACCTGGTAGGCCGCGGTGGGTATTCCATGACGGCTCATAAATTCTTTCGAGAAGGATTTACTTCCCTCCAACTTTGCGGCTTCCTTTGAGGGACCAAATACGGCAAGTCCCTGCTCTCGAAAATAATCTGCCCACCCATCTACAAGTGGTTGCTCAGGTCCGATAACGATGAGGTCGACGGATCGCTGTTTGATGAGTGGCATCCAGAGTTCCGGTTTATTACCGGGCGATTGTATGTTTTCACCCAACGAGACGGTGCCCGGATTGCCGGGGGAAATGGTTAGCGTTCCCAACAAAGGTGATCGGGCCAAAAAAGTAGCAATGGCATGTTCCCTGCCACCCGAACCAATCAGCAATACATTTAATTTACTCATATCAGATACCTACCGGGTTGCAACCATTTGCCGTTACTTGCGGCGACATAATTACACCAGTGATTCTGCAATCTCAAGTATCTCAAGAAATGATTCTGGCTGCAGACTGGCTCCACCAATCAGCCCTCCATCTACATCCGGTTGAGAGAGAAGCTCTTCTGCATTCGCTGGTTTCATGCTCCCCCCGTAGAGAATCTGGATGGATGTTGCAATTTCATCACCCCAGGAATCGGAGATCATCTTCCGGATGGATGCATGCATCTCTTGTGCCTGTTCTGGGGTTGCTGTTTCACCAGTTCCAATTGCCCATACTGGTTCATAGGCAATGACCATGTTTCGTGCAAGGTGGGACGGAATTGTGTCGAAAACTGGCTTCAATTGGTCTGCGACAATCTTCTCCTGATCNCCGGCTTTGCGGCTTTCGAGCTTCTCCCCTACACAGAGAATCGNCTTCAGTCCCGATTCAAGTACTTTTTTGGTCTTTCTCGCAATGAGTTCGCTGGTTTCATGATAATACTCTCTTCTTTCGCTGTGACCGGTAATCACATATTCACATCCGGCATCCTTCAACATCCCCGTACTCACTTCACCAGTGTACGCTCCATCTTCCTGTTCGGATACATTTTGTGCCCCCACTTTTACGGAGGCGTGATGTAGTTCACCTTGTACCGCGGGAATGGTTATGAATGACGGGCAAATGAGAAGAGTATTGTGGAGATTCTTTCCGGATAGCTTCTGCTGAATGATTCTTGCCTTTTCCGCTCCTTCCGACGGGCTTGCATTCATCTTCCAGTTACCAGCAATTAAAAATGATCTCATGATGCGATGGATTTAGGATTCTAGTTCTTTGGTAATCGTTTCTTTGACTTGCTTGGGATTTGCTTTTCCACGGGACCGCTTCATCACTTCTCCGATGAAAAATCCGATCAACGCTTTTTTTCCCTCTTTGTAGCGTTGCACTTCATCGGGGTTGGCCAAAAGTACTTCCCGTATAATCGGTTCCAGGAAAGATTGATCAGAAACCTGAAGCAAATTGAGTTTTTTTGCCATTTCCAGCGGTGGCTGGTCTGGTTCTTCAATGAGAGCATTGAAAATCTGCTGCATGGCAGACGAGGAAATTTTGTCTTCTGCTTTCATCGCTGTTAACGATGCCAAACTTTCAGCGGATATCGGAAAATCGCGGATGTCTGTCTTTTTTTCGTTGAGTACACGAAGCACTTCGGTTAGCAGAAGGTTGGATACGGCTTTGGGATCATTGTGGTAGGAACAGATCTCTTCGAAGTAATCTGCCAGATAACGGTTCTCCGTGATGGTTTGTGCCGCTTCTTCCGGTAATCCCATCTGATCTTGAAATCGTTGTTGTCGTACCGTGGGTAATTCGGGTAGTTCTGCTCGTAATTCATCCAGCATCTGCTGAGTTACGATAACGGGCGGTAGATCTGGCTCAGGAAAGTATCGGTAGTCGTGAGCTTCCTCTTTGCTGCGCATGTTACGAGTTACCAGTTTCACGGGGTCCCAAAGGAGAGTTTGCTGAACAACCGTACCTCCAGATTCCACAAGCTCAATTTGGCGCTCTATTTCAAATGTAATTGCTTTTTCTACATTCCGGAACGAGTTCATATTTTTTAACTCGGTTCGAGTTCCAAACTCTTTTTGGCCTCTTGGACGTATGGAGACATTTGCATCACACCTCAAGCTACCCTCCTCCATGTTCCCATCACATATTTCAAGGTACCGGACAATCTGCCTGATTTTGGTGAGGTATGCGTATGCTTCCTGTGGAGTACGGAGGTCCGGTTCGGAAACGATCTCAATAAGTGGTGTACCCGCCCGGTTTAAATCGATGAGGGTATGATAAGGGTCCTGATCATGGATGGATTTACCGGCATCTTCTTCCATATGGATTCTGGTAATTCCAATGGTTTTGCTGTATTGATCAAGGTCTATACGCAGTTCACCTTCAAAACAAATTGGGGTTTCGTACTGTGATATTTGATACCCCTTAGGTAGATCAGGATAGAAATAGTTCTTGCGTGCGAAGATCGATTTTTCTGCAACAGAGCATCCGGTCGCAAGCCCTAATTTTATGATGTATTCAACCAGTTTTTCGTTTAGAACCGGAAGAGTGCCAGGGTGACCGAGACAGAGTGGAGAAATGTTTCGATTGGGAAGAGCTCCGTATTCGGATGATACTGGTGTAAAAGCTTTTGTTCGAGTAAGAAGCTGAGCATGGACTTCCAGGCCGATTACTGCTTCATATTTTTTATGCTGAATGGTGGTCATCTCATGATGATTATAAAATCAATGTTCTCAAGGAAATATAAGGCAGTGACCACGATCTCCTTGAATCATATTGCTAGTAGATACTTTGTTACTCAAAAGGGAAGAATAGATGTGAATGGCAACCTATAATATGGTGCCATTCACAATTACACTCTTGCACAAATACATTCTGTATACATTTTGCTTTGCTTTCGCTTCAGATACGTCAATCTTAGAATGTATAGCCAACGGAAAAACGGAATAGCAGATCAGGGACTGCAATGATGTTTGTACCGACCGTAACGGAATCGAATATCGTGTAGCGTCGACCCATGGAAAAGCCGGTTGGCAACAGAGGCAGATCCATTGCATCATTCAAAAAGTTGTCCTCTCCACCTTCAAGTCTGCTTCCGAGCATGACCGATCCACCAATCGCATATTGTGGATTTTTGTATTTAGTCCAACGTTTGAATGATTGCAGTAGCAATCCGTCAATATCAAGATAGAGCAATCNAATCGGCAGTAGCAGAACGGAAGTTCCTTTAAATTTATCACTCATTGCGATGTTAAGNCCAAACCCNACGCCGTGTTCGGGCACATATCCGTAGGTATCTCCATCAATCACAAATTCGAGGTTGTCCTGATAGTTGGTATAATTCAAGGACATTGTGCTTCTTCCCATTGCGATATCAAGACCCACTGTTAAACTAGATGGCAGTTTAAAGCTGGACGGTGAAACAATCCCTGAAATATCTCTTTCTGTGGTCAAGTTCGCTTTGTTGGCCTGAATACTTGGGATGAGGCTATCTGCATCGATTTCAAGATCTCCTCCCAGAATGTCATAGCCAGGAATAAAGACGGGTAGGAAAGCAGAACTTGTAGCTTCTTCATCGCTAAGGTTAAATTCAGGCATATCTTGATAGGTAACAGAAAGATCGATGAACTTAAACCGATAGACCATACCGATTTTATACCCAGTTTGTTCATCTTTCATCAGAGCATTGGCTTGAAAGAATAGATTGTTGGATTCACCAGCCTCGAAATTCAAGTTTGGATCAAGTGGATTATTGAAGAATCGTTCATCAGCGTTACCAACCACTACCATACCGGAGAGGTCNGTATTNATNTTTCGCAAATTTTCAACTTGATATCGTTGNAAGTTAGCTCCNACTGCAAGGGTACCGTANCGGCCATCATAGAGTTTCGACCCAAAACCGTAACTNATNGAGTTCATTCTNAGTGAGAATTGAACCAGTGAGGAGATGTTCATCAATACGTCAAACCGGAGTGATACATCATCNGTACCCTGATTCTGGCCGATTTTGGTTGAAAAGCCGGAGGTTTGTAGTCTCAAGTTAAGGTCTACAGGTCGGGTGTAACCAAATCCNAGTGTAAATAGATCATGCAGTGGCCAGGCAACGGAAAATGAACCAAGTTGCTGNGGTAGTCCAGCTCTCAGGTTATTCAGCGTGCTGTACTGTACAAACGATTCATCCTGCAGNAAAAAGTTATCGGGATCCTCCACGATNTCACTGCTTCCAGAAGATATTTCATCATTAATGGTTTCCAGTATCTCATCATTGACNGATCCTACCGACCAGTTTCCCAAACCCAGCCGTCCATCCATGATAAAACTTCTTTTTTTCTGGAAGCCAAGACTGGCTGGATTGGTGAAGATCGATGCAGCACCATTATCGACCCGGTTAGAGATCACACCGCCCATCATGGATGAGCCGGAACCACCACCAACAAGGTTCATATTCAAGCCAAAATCCACATTGATGTCGCCGCCCATCCATAGATTCAATTCCGGCTTATCATCATCGTCATCCTGTGCCTGCAGATTTGTAAATGTACCTGCTGCGAAGAGCAGTGCTAAGACTAGTGAGGTGTACTTTATCAGTTTTTTCATGGGATCGGTTCTTAAAAGTGGAGTTGGACGCCTACTCTTTGGGTATTTGCAAGACTATCGACGACATAGCTGTAGTTAAAACGGATGGATACACCGGCCATTTTTGGAATGTTCAAACCGACACCAGCCATATATTTGTCATCATCCATATTGTTGAGCCATTGCTCAGTACCTATCCTGGCAGCCAGAACATTGAAGAAAACACGCTCGAAACCGAACCGGATCGCATCATCCTGCTCGTTGTCTGTACTGGGTCGCAATTCGACGGAAAATGTTGACTTTTCCGTTTGATAGGAAGAACCAACCAAAAGTTCAAATGGAACATCCTCTGTGTAGTCTCCTTTGGTCTGTGCTTCTGTGTTAGCCACTTCACTACTCCAGCTGAACGGTGCGATTACGTCACGAACCATTACACCAAACGTTAGATTTTCCGTGGCTTTATACAAAGCTGACAGATCTAATCCATAGCCTGAACCATCACCTGTTACCTGATTGGATAGACCGGTTGTGATCTCATCCGGGTCGAAAATACCTGAATAATCAGATTCCAGCAGAGTGTTGTTTCCAAAGGAGGAGTAACGGAATTTACCGGCGATTCCAGCAGATACTTGCCCTA
>JGI10211J34971_10002051_pt1 | contig 16555 bp, 9 predicted proteins | sample Etolagsediment_FD_34971 | JGI IMG/M metagenome (IMG submission 34971) | reverse complement strand
GAGATAGGGGAAATCGATACATCCGTACAGATAAAGCTCCTGCGCGTTCTGGAGAGCCGCTCCTTCGAGCGCGTCGGCGGGTCCGAGGCGATCGAGGTGGACGTCCGCGTAATTGCCGCAACGAACAGGGATTTGAAGAAGCGCGTCGAAGAAGGGGCGTTCCGCGAGGACCTGTACTGGCGCCTGAATGTGGTTCACATCGAGATGCCGCCACTGCGGGAACGCCCGGAGGATCTGGAGCTTCTGCTCAACCACTTCCTGGGCTCATCCGCCGCGGAAAACGGCAAAACACTGAATGGGTTCACCCCCGAGGCACTGAAGGTACTGAGTGCCTACGAGTGGCCCGGCAATGTGCGCGAGCTCCGCAACTGTGTCGAACGCATGGTCGTCATGTCGCGGGGTACGTCTTTGACGCTCGGGGACGTGCCGGCCGATGTGCGCGGCGCGGTAGCTGAAGCGATCGAACAGGGCGAACCGACCTCGCCGGGAGCGGCAGAGGTCGACGGACTGAATCTCGACACTCAAGAACGGAACCTGGTCATCCGCGCGCTGAGGGAATGCGACGGCAACCGCACGAAAGCGGCTCGCCAACTGGGGATAAGTCGCCGGACGCTGCATCGCAAGCTGCACACGTACGGTCTGGAGGCATTCTGAAAAGGCACGCGCCGCGACCGGAGGGGTGCGGCGCATGCAGCGTGGCGAGAGCGGAGAGGGTCAGTCGATGAACTCGAACTGCTCTACGCGGAACCGGTTGGTGATGGCATCGCGACGGAGGACAGCCATGACTTTCTGTTCGGCAAGGAGTCGGTCCATCATCTTGGCGTTACCCGTGGCGTCGCGCGCAAAGTCGAGTCGATTCAGGCTTGCGGCCGTATCCCTGGCGCCGTCGCCGTCGCTGTCGTAGCGGATGCCCTCGACGTCGTGGATGGCTTGGGCGGTGATCAGCACCGTGAAGTAGTTCGGACGGACAGTGACCAACTCGGCAAGACGTTCGACGGCGGCTTCCTCCGCGGCGTCCATGGCGGGGTTGGTACCGGTCAACCCGGCGACTTTGAACAGGTCGCCGATGCTGGTGAATTTCTCCCCGCTCTGGCGGCGGAGCATCACGGCTTGGACGGCATCAGCCAGATCTACGTTGACCGCGTTTGCGAACAGCGCACGCAGGACGGGCATGTTACGGGTGTTGATGTTGACCTTGCCGTGCGTGATCCGGTCCGGGGTGGCCTTGAAGAGGTCAAGAACGTCGGCGTCGTTCCCGATCATATCTTCCTCTCTGGCGTTCCAGAGACGGATCGATCGCTGTGGCATAAACGTGTGGAGTCGCCCGATTTCACCGACCCGACTGAAAGGCTGGTTTGCCACGTCCACGCCGCAGTAGGGCGCGGAAGCGTATCCGCCGTAGCGCAGGTTGCCGATGTCCGCCACCGAATAACCAGCTCCCTCGGAAAGGAAGTCGGTGCCGGGGCGGGCGTTCCAGATCTGAGCGCACGTCGAGTCCGTGGCCACCCAGTCGTTGAAGAGGGCGTCGAACGCTTCCGCAGCGGCGTAGAACACATTTGACATCCGACTCGACCCCAACTGCTCCCAACGCGCGAAGCATGGCGCCGTCGAGCCGGCTGGCGGGAGCTGATCGATGACGCCGCCGCTGCCATCACTAAGCACAACCGAATCGATGCGGGCTTCGCTGATGCGGTACGTCTCGGTGGCTCCCAAGGAAGTGGTCACGACTGTCCAGTTGGCCGGCTCCACATAGTCGGCCGAGAACGAAAGGGTTCCGCCGTCGATGTCGACGGTACTGTCGAGAGGGACCGTGAGCGTGCCCGACGCCGTCTTCGACTTGTGTCCGGATGTCTCCACCGTCACCGAGTACCCTACGGTGAGCTGTCCGTGCGGATCGGTACCGGTAGCGCCCGTCGCCCACGGGAAGAACACTTCGCCCTTGAACCCGGGCTTGAAGCTCAGGTGAGTGGACGGGTCCGGATCGATTGATGCCATGTCCGCATCAATTTCGATCCACCAATGCCCCATGGCCTTCATGTTGCTCTTCTCTCCGGGGTGTTTGTTGTAGATGTGGACGTTCATGCTGTTGGACCGGATCGTGTATGACGTGTTGACGGCGAGGGTGAACGCGACGCCGTTGATGACGAGGGTGCGTCCCTGTGCCTTCGGCCGGAAGAACAGCATCGTGCACGGCCCGTTGTATTCGTAGCCAGCGCCCTGATCAAGGAGCAAGGTGCGAGTGATATCCCCGGTTGGCGTCTCGGCCGTGAAGTAGTGCTGCGTGGCGTTGCCGGGGTTGATGTTGATGTTCCCGGTGATGTGGTAGGAGCCCACTGCCGGCGGGGGAACCGCGCCACCGTGGGGGCCTGTTTCCGCGTAGTAGTTGAAGTCCATCCCCTTCAGGTCGGTGCTGAGCGTGAGCAGCACGGAGCTGGTCGCAGCGACCGGATCGATCTCGTACCATTTCTGGTCGTCGGCAGCATAGAGAAAACCGTTCGGGTGAGCGGTCAGGCAGTCGATTCTCTTCGACCCCGCGACGGTCAGCACCTTCTGGATGTCGCCATACGGGAAAGCAGCAAATCGCCATATTTCGCTGTTGGTCGCATTTGCTCGTGCCAGGTACACGAAGCCGTCCGAGCCCAGAGCGAGGGCGCCGGCCGTGAACGCAGGCGTGTAGTCGAGTGTCGATACACGGTCGACACTGCCGTCTCCGGTGTTGATCCGATAGACGGCCTTGGTACCTTTGCTGATGCCGTACAACACGCCGTTGACGAACTGCAGGCCCGTAATCTCTTCGTTTGTCGGGCCGGCCGACAACCCTGTATCACCGACGTAGATGGCGTTGACGTCTGTGTCTTTGTCCAGGTCGAGTTCGTGGGGGAGGATCATGTATAGCTTGGACGTGGCGACATTGTTCATGAAGTACATGACGCCGGCTTCGGAGACAGTGAACGCCTCCACGTCTTTCGGTCCGGCAATGCCGTCGATGTCTCCCTCCACATTCTCCACTGTGCCGCCGGAAAGTACGTAGTAGCAGAGCTTGGAGCTGCTGTCGCCGATTCCCCAGACCGTGTCGGGCGGGAGCGCGGGCCAGATGGAGGACTCGGGCGGGATGTTCGGGTTCTGAGCTCCGGGAGGATGCACTTCGGCGCGGACACGCATTGCGACTTCGGAGATACCCCAGGTGCGCTCAACACCGTAGACGTTGATGCTGCCGGAATGGGATCCGGCCTGGATGTTGCCCGAGGCGTCGACGTAAGCGGGCGTCGGAATCGAGTCAGTGTCTGCATAGTCCACCAAGTTGGCAGCGATCTGGGCGGCGACGTACTGGCGTCCCTCCACTTCGCTGAGTCCGAGCAGGCCGATCCGGGCGCGGAACCACGGACTCCGGGTCGTTTCGCTCAGCCACTCTGCATCGTCCATAACGTTCGCCGGGTCAGGTCCGACGAACAGGTTGTACAGATCGGTCAACACCAGTGTACCCGTGATATCGACCCGCTCTTCGTCTTCACCGTCAGCCCAGGCTCCGTCGCCGTTCGCGTCCCGCCAGAACGTCTCCTCGTCTTTGCTGAACGGGTAGAGCAACCGCGTGATCTGGTCAAACATGCCTTGATCCGCCTTCAGGGCAGCAGCCATGTGACGCGGAGAATACCAGCGTCCGTCGTCGGGCATTTCCCCGGCAGTGCCGCCGGCTACTGTCTTCGGGCGAAACCGGTCGGCGTCGGCGATACCCGCGTCGTCGAGCGATATCTCGGCCACCGAGGCGCCGGTGCGTTCATGCATCGCACCGCTGCCAGGTGTTTCGTCCTCCTCTTCACCGCCGTTCGACACGACCGCGCCCGGATCGAGCTTCCCGGACTCGTCGATCACCACGTATGCCAAGCGGCCGATGATGACTTCCTTGTCAACGCCGCCAATGCGTCGGCTTGACTGGATGGGAATCCAGCCGGTGTTGGCGTGGAGCGGAGCCTCGGGGCAGTAGGAGAGTCCCTCGAAGGACAGTCCTAGAGCTTGCTCGATCCCCGTCCTGTCCGATCCGTTGATGCTGGGCATGTAAGCCCGGCCGGCCCACGCGCTGTCAGGCGATGGCCGGTAGAACGTATCTCCCGGGTACACATCGTTGAAGTACCCGTTCCGAAGAAAGCCCATCACGCGTTCGATGCCCGACTCGGCAAGCACCCGTGCTCCCACCAGGTCGGCATTGGCCTCGGACGTCATCCGGTCCATAACCGATGTATAGGAGAATGCCATCGCCAGCAGCAAGAGAACTGTCAACAGAGACAGCACAATCAGCAGTGCCGCTCCTCGCTGCCCGTGGGCATCACTCGCCCGCAGTACTTGCGACCTACCGCGCCCGACTCGATCTACCGGCCTTGCTAGCTTTCTCATGTCTCTCACCTGTCGAATTGTTCTACGGTTGTCTGTTTCCCACACGGTGTCCGTCGGACACCACACACCTAGCTTCTGTTTGCAAGAACAACGGTCTTCATGACCGTTCGTGCCACATTGTCAACGAACTCGCTCCGGCTGGTCGACGGCATGTGATCCAGGCGACTCGCGGATCGCTTGTCGATCAGGCTCAGCCGAACAGTGATCGCCGCCGGCAACCGTGCGCCGTTCTGAGCGGGCGTGGGCACGGGGATCGTCTGGCCGTCGCGCCCGAGGCATTGGAATTCCATCTCCAGGACGCCGTCGACGATCGTGTGAAACGGCACGCTGCCCTCCATCGATGCCCGCGGGCCATGCACGTTCCAGCGCGCATCGGTGTCGTCTCGCATCGCCCGCGTGAATTCGCCGTCGGTGAGCTTATAGGCGACCTCGACAACGTTCGATGAGGCCCCCGTTCCCGAAGGGATTGTCTTGACGAACCACAGTTCGTCGGCAGAGGGCTGAAAAAACCGGATATCCTGGTCGGGAGTGGGCCCTGTCTCGGCCATGCTGCATTGAAGGTCGCGTGTGATGACGTCAAACGCGACACGTGAGTTCTCATACACCTCGGTCATGTTTACGGTGGACGTCCATACCCTCTGCGAGGCGCCGAAGAATCGGAACACAGCGATCATCATGATGGAGAACACCGCGATGGCGAGCACAGTTTCCACCAGCGTAAAGGGCCTCGCCTGCAACCGGTGCCGTTGCTTCTGCTCGGTTTGTCCAGCGCATAGGATCATGGTGTCTCGATGTCTCCGGGTGTTTCTGTTTCTCGTTCTAGCATTGTTCATGCCCATCAACGCGGCCCCCTGAATACCTCGAATCTGAAGAGCGACTTCTGCCTGTTCTCGTACGGAGCGACGATCGGCCAGCTTACCTCTACGTTGAGGGCCAACGCCTGGTCCGGCGGCACGTTGATCTCCTGCCACGTGGCGCCATCGTATTTCCAATACTTGACTGTATCTCGCCAGATGCGATACACGGCCTCGAAATCGGGGATCTCAGCCCCATTGCTGCACTGCGCGATGCGCACGATGTCGGTCGATCCGCTCGGGCCACGCCAGGACTTGGTGCAGCCGTCGTTCTGCCATACAGTCCAGTTGGCAGGCTCCGAGGCGCCGGGCTTGGCGGACGGCAGGGCCAACCCCATCGTGTTCCAGTTCCGGAAATCACCGGTCGGATCCTTGAGTTGGAGTGCGTACGAGTGCAGGAAATGGTCGACGCTGTCGGCAGTGAACTTCCGGGCAACCGAGTCGCGGGCAGACCGCAGCCCCGTCCCATAGAGGCGCATGATGTAGACAAGCCCGATCCCCAGAATGCACACGGCCAGCACCACTTCGATAATGCTGAACATGTGGCGACTATTGACCAGTCTTCTCTCTGTGCGGTTTTCGGTAGGCATGCTTCTATGTCCTGCTATCCTTGACGCCAAACTGCCGTGGGGGTAGATTCCGGTTTCGGTGTTGCTGCACGCAGACAGCAACTTCCTTGCCCGTATTAAGGTAGGTCGGAATCCGACGCGGTTCCAAAGTGGCGGACGAAAAATGGCCAGAAGGCGACGCAGCAAGTCCGGTCTCAAGAAGCTCCTCCAGCCCAAACGCGTCATCAAGCCCAAGTTGCTGTGTACATTTACGCGACAGCTTGCGACGATGCTCGATGCGGGACTGCCGGTCATCTTCTCTCTTCGCACGCTGTCCGAGCAGTGCCAGGGATCGTATCGCATGCGGGGGCCACGGGATGTTCTCGAACAGATCGTCTCGGAGGTGGAGGCCGGCACGCCGTTCTCCGAATGCCTGGCCCAGCACCCCCAGTCGTTCAGCAAGCTGTATGTAAACATGGTGCGGGCCGGCGAGGCGTCCGGGGCTGTCGTACAAGTCCTCCAGCGCCTGGCGGATTACATGGAGCGGATGCAGCGCTTCAAGCGCAAGGTCATCGCGAGCTTGATCTATCCATCGGTCGTGATGACAGTTGCGGTCAGCGTCACGTTGATGCTGCTGATGTTCGTTGTCCCCCAGTTCGTCGAGATCTTCGCGGACCTGCTCGAGGGGCAGGACTTGCCCAAACTCACGGCCTGGGTCATGGCCCTCAGCAACGCCTTGGTGAACTGCTTCGGGTACCTGGTGCTGGGCGTGTTTGTGGCGGCCATCGCTTTCTGGCGGTTCCGCAAGTGGCGGAAAGGGAAGTACATCACCGACATGATAATGATCAAGGCGCCGCCGTTCAGCTCGCTCGTCCTGAAGAGCAATGTCGCCCAGTTCTGCTCGACGCTGTCCACGTTGATGGATGCAGGCGTGCCCGTTCTGGAGTCCGTACGTATCGTCTACGAGATCTGCGGGAACGATGTCATGCGCGGGACGATCCAGATGGTCTACGAATCAGTGAATGAAGGTGAGGGGTTCACCAAGCCACTGGAGGCCACGAAGCTGTTCCCGATTATGGTCGTGCGCTTCATCGAGATCGGCGAGAAGACCGGGCAGTTGCCCGTGATGCTCACGCGCATCGCGGCGCAGTACGAGGAAGAGGTGGACACGGCCTTGGAGGCCCTCGTTTCTCTGATCGAGCCGTTGCTGATCGTCTTCCTGGCCGTCATGGTGGGCACGATCGTGATCGCCCTGTTCATGCCGATCGTCACAATCATCGACGCTCTCGGCATCTGATTCCGTTCTCCTTCCGCCCAACCCGAAGATGAAAGGTGTTCCCACGATGGAAAACGCAACACTTGGCCGCCGCAACTTTCTGAAAGCCAGTGGGTTGGGCGCGGCTGCCCTGGCTGCCTCGATACCCCGCAGTCGCGCTGCCGAGAAGGTCCGCACGGGACGGATTGTCGCCAAAGACGAGAAGTTGAGGGTGGCCTGCGTCGGCTGCGGAGGGAAAGGCAGCGGAGACGCCGGAGCCATGGGCGGCGAGCACGTCGTTGCGCTCTGTGATGTGGATTACGACAAGGGCGCAAAGATCTTCAACAAGTACCCCGAGGCGGAGCGCTTCAAGGACTACCGTCAGATGCTGATCGAGATGGACGATCAGATCGACGCGGTGACCGTGTCGACGCCCGATCACATGCACTTCCCCATCTCTATGATGGCGATTCAGATGGGCAAACACGTGTTCTGTCAGAAACCCCTGACTCACACCATCTGGGAAGCGCGTGCGATTGCGGAGGCCGCACGCAAGCACAAGGTCGCGACCCAGATGGGCATCCAGGGGCACAGCGCCGAAGGCATCCGGTTGCTGAAGGAATGGCTTGACGTCGGGGCCATCGGCGATGTGCACGAGGTGCACTACTGGACAAATCGGCCCATCTGGCCGCAGGGAATCGAGCGGCCCACGGACACCCCGTCCATCCCTGACACGCTCGACTGGAACCTCTGGCTTGGCGTTGCTCCCGAGCGCCCGTACCATCCGGCGTACTGCCCGTTCAAATGGCGCGGGTGGTGGGATTTCGGCTGCGGCGCCCTCGGAGACATCGGCTGCCATGCCATGGACGCGGCGTTCTACGCGCTGGAGCTGGGATCGCCCACGAGTGTCGTGGCTGAGACATCCGCTGTCAATAATGAGACTGCGCCGAGCTGGTCGATCGTCACGTATCAGTTCCCGGCCCGGGGAAACAAGCCGCCTGTCAAGGTTGTCTGGCGCGACGGCAACAAGATGCCCGACCGGCCCAAGGACCTGGAGGAGGGTCGAAAGCTGCCCGGCGGCATCGGCGGCCAGCTCATCGTGGGAGACAAGGGCACGATCATGGCCAACGACGTGTACTGCAACAGCGTCCGGATCATCCCCGAATCGAAGATGAAGGCGTTCGAGCGCCCTGAGAAGACCATCCCACGGTCCGTGGGGCATGTGAAAGAGTGGATCGACGCCTGTCGCGGAGGCGACCCTGCGGGGGCCAACTTCGACTACTCGGGCAAGCTGACGGAGATGGTGCTGCTGGGCAACCTGGCGGTACGCACCGGCAAGTACATCGAGTGGGATGCAGAACGGATGGTGTGCACCAACGTGCCCGAGGCGAACCAGTACGTGCGCAAGCCTTACCGGGTGTTCTGAGCCCAACGGGGATTCCCACCCCGGTCTCTCGTCAGGCCGCGTCGGCCGGCTTATTCGTCGTCCCGGTGCATCCGCTTTAGGGTGCGCAGCTCCCGCGCCGTGAGACTGCCATACCCTCAGCCTGGATTCATCGCGGCAGGGTCAGCAATAAACCTTGGAGAATCTGCGGAAAAAGCCCATACAGAGCAGTGAGATTGGCTATGTTAAGAATCGTCTAAGATCCCAGACAGGGCTCGGTTAACCCCTCGCACAGAGGATACGAATGTTGAGTAGAAGACGAAAGCTGTTCGTATCTCTCGGGGCGTTGTGCTTCTACGTGGCGTCTCTGGTCGGAGTGTTCGTATGGGGAGCGGCGGCCCACAAGTTCCGCGTGTTTCCGTACGCTCAGGTCCAGAGAGCCTACCGGTGGATCATGCACGATCCACCGTCAACGCATTGGGCTATCGGCATCTACACCGGGGAAGACGTGTTCAATCTGACGGAGGCCGCTGGTGCGAGCAACCCCGTTGTCCAAGCCGCGGACATTCGCGGCGTGGACGCGAAGTTCGTGGCCGACCCGTTTCTCGTGCCTCGGAGCGACGGTTATGTGATGTTTTTCGAGGTGCTGAACCGCAAACAGTACCAAGGAGACATTGGTTTTGCGGAAAGCACGGACGGGCTCAAGTGGACATACGGGGGGATCGTACTGGACGAGGGTTTCCATCTGTCATACCCGCATGTCTTCGCGTGGGACGGCAGCTACTACATGATCCCGGAGAGCAACCAGGATCTGTCCGTGCGGCTCTACAGAGCGACGGCGTTCCCGAGCGAGTGGGAGTATCTGGGCAACATGCTGGAGGGGTATCATTACACCGACCCGTCCATCGTGCGGCATGATGACCGGTGGTACCTGTTCGCGTCCGTTCCGGGAAACGACGGGCTCAACCTCTACCACTCAGATCACTTGCTGACAGGATGGACGCGTCACCCGGCAAGCCCTATTGTCAAAGGTGACAAGCGCATCGCGAGGTGCGGGGGAAGGGTGGTCGAATCCGCCGGCCGTCTCTACAGAATGGCCCAGGATGATGCGGACTGCTACGGGAGACAGGTCTTCGCTCTGGAGATCCTGGAACTCTCGCCGACGAGTTACAGCGAACGCCTTGTTCCTGAACCCATCGTAGGGCCGTCGGGCGACGGCTGGAACGCCACCGCCATGCACCACTTGGACGCGCACCTTGTCAACGGTCGATGGATTGCTGTTGCGGACGGTCGCCGAGAGTAGCCGGGCTACTCCTCGATCACCAGCACGGAGGGGTCGTAGTCTTCGGGAGCTTCGAATCCCAACAGGTTCATAACCGTCGCTGCAAGCGAACTGATCCCCAGCCCTTCGCGCAACGTCGGACTGTAGTCCCCCTTGCTCTCGGGATCGACGATGATGCACGGCACGGGATTGAGGGAGTGGGCCGTCTTCATCTTCTGCTTGCCGTTTTCCTGTTTGGGCGCGCCCTTCTTGTCGCGCTCGAACATGTCATCCGCATTGCCGTGGTCGGCGGAGACGATCATGACGCCGCCGGCCGCGACAAGCGCCTTGTAGATACGCCCCAAGCACAGGTCCACAGTTTCGACTGCGATCTGGACAGCCTGGAAGATCCCGGTGTGCCCCACCATGTCGCCGTTGGCGAAGTTCAGTCGGATGAAGTCGAAGTCACCCGAACCAATGGCCTTGACGACGCGATCGGTGATGTCCGCGGCTTTCATCCAGGGGCGTTGCTCGAACGGCAGGATGTCCGACGTGATCTCCTCGTAATCCTCCAACTCGGCGTTGATCTTGCCCGACTTGTTGCCGTTGAAGAAGTAGGTCACATGCCCGTACTTCTGCGTTTCGCTGATGGCCAGCGAACGGACGCCCTCGTTGCACAGGAACTCGCCGACGGTCCGGTCAATGGCAGGCGGTTCCACGAGGTAACGCTTCGGAACATGCAGATCGCCATCGTACTCCATCATACCGGCGTACTTCACGTTCGGCCGCCTGCCCCGGTCGAAGTGCGGGAGGTCGTCTTCCTCGAATGCGCCGGTGATCTCGATCGCGCGGTCTCCGCGGAAGTTGAAGAACACCACCGAGTCGCCGTCCACAATCGGCCCGACCGGCTTGCCGTTCTCGGCGATGACAAACGGCGGCAGGTCCTGGTCGATTGCCCCCGTTTCGTTCCGCAATGTCTCGATGGCCTCGTGAGCCGAGGCGAACAAACGCCCTTCCCCGCGCACATGCGTCTGCCAGCCGCGTTGGACCATGCTCCAATCGGCCTGGTACCGGTCCATGGTGATGCACATTCGCCCGCCACCGGACGCGATGCGGGCATCGAACGTGCCGCCCGCATTCAGCCCTGCCAGGAACTCCTCGAACGGGTCGACGTACTCCAAGGCCGACGTCTCGCCCACGTCGCGCCCATCGAGAAGTGTGTGCACACGGACTCGCCCGATGCCCTCGGCCTTGGCGCGCTCGATCATCGCCTTCAGATGGTCGATGTGACTGTGCACGTTACCATCCGAGAACAGGCCGATGAAGTGCATGGCAGAGCCCTTCTCGATGCAGTTCCCGACCAACTCTTGCCACGCGTCGCCGGCGAACATCGCTCCCGAGGCAATGGACTCGTTGACGAGACAAGCGCCCTGGTCGAAGACGCGTCCGGATCCGATGGCGTTGTGCCCCACCTCGCTGTTGCCCATGTCGCCGTCACTCGGCAGGCCGACGGCCGTGCCGTGCGCTTTCAGTTGCGTGTGTGCACAGGTCGCGTGGAACATATCCAGCGTCGGAGTCAATGCGCTGCGAACCGCATCGCCGTCCTCGTACTTGCCATAGCCGACACCGTCCATAATCACCAGCACAACCGGTCCCCGGCGCGGCTGGAACCCATCGATCTTCTTCAGACGCTCAAGCATGCGGACAACTCCTTGGTGGGGGAGAGATTTCCGGGCGGATGCAGGAAGACAGTAATTTACTTCCCGATACAGAATTTGGAGAAGATCGCGCCCAGAATGTCCGGCGACACCGTCCGTCCGGTGATGCTGCCCAGGGCTTCCACGGCACCCCGGAGTGACACGGCGACAAGTTCCCACTCGTGCGTCTCGATGCTATCTCTCGCGAGATCGAGTTCATCCCTCGCACGCGTCAGGAGCGCGGCGTGCCGCTCGCTGACGGCCACAGCGGGTTCAGCCGTGTGCGGCGTGTCCCACACAGCCTTCTCGACCGCGTCGAACAACGCATCCAGACCGTCGCCGGTCACGGCACAGGTGTACACCACGGGCCACTGCGAATCCGGCACGACCGGCCGACCGCCAGTCACCAGGTCCGCCTTGTTACCGACCAACACCACTGATGCCCCCGGTGCGGTTTCCGCAACCTGTTCCAGTTCCGCCGGCGAGGCGGCGTCAAACACCCAAAGCACGATCTGCGCTTCCCGCAATGATGACAAGCTGCGCTCGATCCCACTGCGTTCCACCGTGTCCTCGGACTCGCGGATTCCTGCCGTATCCACGATGTGGAGCGGGATCCCGCGAATGTGTGCGAGTTCCTCCAGCGTGTCCCGTGTTGTGCCGGGAATGTGGGTGACAATCGCCCGGTCCCGACCCAGGATGGCGTTGAGCAAGCTCGACTTGCCCACGTTCGGGCGTCCCGCGATGACGAGACGGACGCCATGTCGCAGAATCTCGCCCTCCCGTTGCGTGGCCAGAAGCCGGCCTATCGTCGCCGTCGCCGCCCCGACTCGCTCGCCCAGTGCCTCGTTCGATGACCAGTCGATGTCCTCGTCGGGGAAATCGAGGCGCGACTCGATATCTGTCATGACGTCGACCAGTTCGTCATAGGCGGCACCGACCCGGTCCCCCAGAAGTCCCCGCAGTTGACGGTTGGCCAAGCGTACCGCCATCTCGGTCTGTGCCGTGATGAGGTCGTTAACGGCTTCCGCCTGGGTCAGGTCCATCCTGCCGTTGATGAATGCCCTCTTCGTGAACTCGCCCGGTTCTGCGTGACGCGCCCCCGAGTCAAGGACACGCATGAGCACCAACCGCGCGCTCAGAGCGCCTCCGTGGCAGTGAATCTCGACCGTGTCCTCGCCCGTGTATGTCCCGGGCGCAGGCATATATGTCGCCAGCGCGTGCGTATCGATGTCGCCGTTTCCCGTGCCGATCCTCCCGAGGCGCAGTGTCCGTGGCGCAGCAGAGCCCAACGGCCCCGTGGCTCGCCATACGCGTTCAGCTACACCGAGCGCATCCGGCCCGGAAATGCGGATAATCGCCACGGGCCCGCCGATAGCCGTCGCGAGTGCAGCAATTGTGTCATTGTCGTTGAGTGGAGAAGTCATAGTGCTCAGACCGTTCGGCACTATAGTCCCTACCTGCTGAAGCGCAGCGCGGCATGAGCATTGTAAAGCCGCGCGCGAACGCTAACTTACGAAGCTCGGGTGAATTGGTCCGGCTCGTGCCGACGGCTGCCGAGGCGTTGGAAGAGGACTACGCGATATGGCAACGATTGTACCGAAACGGTTGACGGAGATATCCCCTCAGCTCCGCCGTACGTTCGAACGTGCCAGAGACGCTGTCACGATGCGGAACTACAAGTACGCCTTCGAGATGCTTCGGGGCGTGCTGCGCGCTGAGCCAGGGTGCTTCGAGGTGCGCGCCGTGTTGCGTCAAGGCCAACTCGAACGCGTAAAAGACAAATCCAAGTTCATGCGACGGCTCGCGGCTCTGCCGTCCGTTATTCTGGGGGTCTACATCAAGGGCCCCGGGCTCGTCAAGAAGGGCATGTACGCCGAGGCCCTCGACGTCGCGGAAAGCGCGATGACAGCCGATCCGACGTTCCTGCCCACGATCAACTTCGTGGCGGATGTCGCGGACACGGCCAAGCTGTACCCCATCGCCGTGCATGTTCTGGATATCGGCATGCGGTACAACGAAGGGCACATTGGCGTGATAAGGCGCCTCTCCAAGCTCTATGGCAAGCTTGGCGAAGAAAACCGGGCCGTGGAGCTGCTGCAGGAGATCTGCCGTATCCGTCCCAACGACATGGCGGCTGCCAACGAGCTCAAACAAGCCACCGCGTTGGTCGCCATGAAGCAAGGCAAATGGGACCAGGCCGGGTCCTACAAAGACGTCGTCAAGGACACGGACGAACAGAAACGGCACGAGGAGCAGGAACGTTTCGACGTGCGCGATACGGACGCACTTGCCTCCCGTCTCGCCGATGCGAAGAAGGCTCTCGCGGACGAGGAATCCGTCACCAACCACCGGCGTCTGGCCGAGCTTTACCAGAAGGCGCGCGAGTGGGAGGAGGCCTTGGAACACTACAATCGCGTTGTTGAGATGATGGGCGCTCTGGACCCCGTGATCGATCAGGCCATCACACAGGTGCATTGCGAACGGTTCGACGACGCCATCCGACAATGGCAGGAGGCGGCTCAGAGCGATCCCTCGCAGCGGGAGCGGGCCCAAGCGGCTATCGACCAGATACACGCGCAGAAAGAAGAGCTCGTCTACCAGCGAATCCGTGAACGTGCCCAGCGTTACCCAAACGAGGCCGAATACCGCTACGATCTGGGGATGGAATTCTGGAAACGGGATCTCATCGACGAAGCGATCAAGGAGTTTCAGGTCGCACTGCGGAGTCCGCGTTACAAGAAACGTTGCCAGATCTACCTGGCGCGGTGCATGTATGCGAAGGGCATGACCGAGCTGGCCGAAGAGCAGTTCGTAACAGCGATGAAAGACATCGCCGGGATGACGGCCGAGAAGAAAGAAATCATGTACGATCTGGCCCAGATCTACGAGCATGCGGGGCGCAACGACGAAGCCCTCAAGCTGCTCAAAGACATCTACGCAGCCGATGTTGGTTACCGTGACGTAGGGAAACGCATCCAGGCCTTCTATACCAAGGACTGACCTTGGTCGGCCCCGGTCCTCCGGGGCACGCATCACCGACGACTGCGTCCGGATTGGAAAAACCCGTCGCTCTACGGCTCTTGCTTGAAGTGCTTGACGCGGATGTCCCTGAACTGCACGCGCATCGGCGGGCCGGCGTGGAGTTGCAGGGCCAAGATGCCCTCCGACCGCCGTTTCCCCTCTTCACGATCGGTTACCTCGACCGTGGTGAAGCCGTTTATCTTCTGGACCAAGTGCTCGCCACGGGCGATGATCACGTACTCGTTCCACCCGTCCTTCTTGAGCGACGCCAGGAACTCCTTATCATTGCAGGTCTTGCCGTCCGCCGCCCGTTTGCCGTCCACGCCAATCACGGTCTTGCGTCCGCGAGGCCCGATGATCCCGCGTCCCCGCTCCTCGTAGAGGATGCCTGTATACCGGTTGGTCGCGTCAATGTCTGCCTGATAGCCCCCTACCACTGAGTTCCCCTGATCAACGCTTCGGTACTGGATTCCCGAATTGTGGGTCTCGATGCGATAGGCAAGCCGGAGCTCGAAGTCCGCAACGGTTCCGCCCCGCCAGATCAGAAACGTATTCCCCTTGGTCGGCTTTTCGGCTGTCGTGCACCCGACGATCGTCCCGTCTTCCACCGACCAGAAGTCGGCCTTCCCTTCCCACCCGGTCAACGTCCTTCCATCGAAGATCGACTCGAACCCCGCCTCGCGTCCCCGGGCCTCTGCCGACAGCGATTCCGCACGCTCCGCCGTGCCCTTATTGCCTGTCGCCTCGAGGACGCGCTCCATGCTCTCCGCAACACGCATCGGGCAACGTTGCAGGATCTTCTCGGCGATGCCCACCGCCGCAATGCAAGCTTCCTCCTTCAGCTCCGGCCTTCCCAGGTACGGATCAACGGCATCCAGTGCTTCGGGAGTTGCCATCTCCGCCAACGCCGACAGACCGAGAGCCTTCTCTTCTTTGCGCTCGGCCAGAGCCATGACCCGGCCAAGTGCCGCGGCGGTCTCGCTCGCGGACACATCCTGTAACGGGATGAGTCTGAAGCATCCGCGCAGCGCCAGGATCTTGGTACGCGCGTCGGTTGCGGACTCCGCCAGCTGCATCACTTTCGGCAATGCATCTGCGCCCGGCCAGCCGCACAGGAGTGAGACCGCCTCGCTGCGGACTTCGCCATCAGCGTCCGTCAGCGCATCACACACGGCAGCAAGGGCTTCCGGACTACGTCCCGAACGCAGAACCCGCAACAGCCCGACTCTCGCCCCCCCCGTTGCCTCACCAAGCGCACTCAAGAGCATGTTGGTCAGCGCTTTGGACGGCACGCCGGCCATGAGCCTGATGGTCTGGTTCTCGCCGACAGTGACGTCATACGTCGTGCCGTTCACCGCGTATTCAACACGCAACTTCTTGACGATCTTGGGAGCCGAGTCGCCGAAAGTGGCGTTGCTTGCTTCCACGAGGAGACTGCCGCCCTTAACGATGGCAGCGACCTTCTCTGTCACATCGGCGGACGGCCCGTCGGGGAGAGCGCCGTACGTTGCCTGCCGGATAACCACGCTCCCTGCTTCGGCCCGAGTCTCGCGAACGCAGATCGCCGACATCGCGCTCTCGATCGCGTCGATCTCCGCTGTCGCCGTGGCTTTCAGCAACAGATCGATCAACGCCTGGAACTCGTCCTGGCCGGCCAGCCCGCCGAGCACCTTGATGCACTGCAGGCGGGTCGCCTCATCCCCTTGGCCAGCTGCGGACAGCAGCTCCGGCAAGGCACTGACCATGCGACGCTGCCCGATGAGGTCAATGGCCACTGCACGGGCTTCCGCATCGCCTTGCTTCAGCATGTTCAGCAGCGCACTTTCGATCTCCGGGCCGGTCAGCGATCCCAGAGCATCCTGAGCGGCTTGGGCCACGTCCGTCTCCGCATCGCCGTACAACCCCACCAGCACTGACGCGGCACCGATGTCGCCGATCTCCGCCAGTGCCCGAATCGCCGCGACGCGGGCCGTTGCGTCGCCGTCACCTGCCAGTGTCGTCAGGGCAGGCAAGGCGCTGCGTGCGCCACGCTTCCCAAGAGTCGATGCCACCAGAATCTGTTTATCCGCGGGAAGCCCAGCCAGTTCGGCCGCCAGTGCCTTTTCCACGGCTGCTCCGGGCAACTCGAGTGCCGTACGCACGGCGG
>JGI10211J34971_10002049_pt1 | contig 16563 bp, 22 predicted proteins | sample Etolagsediment_FD_34971 | JGI IMG/M metagenome (IMG submission 34971) | reverse complement strand
TTCAAAGTGTCCATCGTGCCATGGTTGCCATCTACCCAACATCTGGACAGTTTCTTTACGCCAGTCAAATGGCTGTAGGTCTTTTGCTACCAAATCAGACTGTGCATCTGAATCAAATTTATTAAAGTGGTAGTCTGTCGTTACTGTTCCCATTTCATTTACAGGATAGTCAAACATCTTGTTTGTATCCTCATAACGACCCTCTTCAATAGTGTCCATGAATACAGAAACATCAGCATGAACAATATGACGATACTCCGTCTTCGGACACACAAAGTCAAGAATGGCCCATTGCTTATCAGACTCAGAACCAAGCACTCTCATTCTTTCTGCTTGACGCATACGACCTTCTTCACTAAAATCCCAATCATCAAAACGCTTGCGAACTTCATCAGCATTGAAGTGGTCACAGTCACCAAGTTTTTGTCGCAACTTATTTGCAAATGTTGTTTTGCCAGAGCCGGGCAGACCCATGACGAGAATTGTTTTAGCCATCTATTTTGTCTCCTCGAAATTCATTCTCAGCATCTTCAATTTCTTTAACACGACTTTTCATATAATTAATTGCTGTGTGAATATGTCCAGTGTCGTGTGGTTGTAGTCTACTTTCAGCAACCTTAATCTCATTGTTTAAAATCGCTTTCAAATCATCCATATAACTCATGATTGCTTTGCCTCTTCATAAAACATTACCTGATTTATTCTCCAGTTATTGTCGGTGTATGCATTGTGGTCTTCTATGTATCCTCCATGAACTTGCTGACCATTAAAAATTATGCATCTATTAGATTTTGCTTCCACAATTTTTCTAATTTTTGTTGTGTTTGTATCAAACAATAAATTAAATTCTTCCATGTTATCTGGTTCTTTCATATCATAAAATACTGTGCCACCAGATGCAATTTTGTCGAGATATATTACAACATTATATGCAGTATCAATATGAGGATAGTGTTGATATCTATTTGATATATCTTTCTTAATATTCTGAAAAATATTAAAAGTCAAATCTGTATTCACTACATCCATAATTCTATTGTCATCATATACTTTACTAATCAATTTGTGAATAAACCCCAACTGATTCCACCACTTTTCATGACTGAAACCATTTTGAATAGTAAATCTAGAATCATAGTAATCTATCCAGTTACGAGAATCATCAGACTTTCTTTTCCATGGAGTGATGTGAATATTTGTTAGATATTCATGTATCTCTTCATAGTTCTTGTAGAAGTTATCAATTATGATAACCCCATCTTCAACTTTAGCAGTAGCCTCCATGTTTATTTCAAATAATTCTTCTACTCTAAATGGCGTAATCATGCCGCTTCCATACTATGTCTTTTTCTCATTTTGTCGAGTTTCTTCTTTTGCTTTTGTGCTTGCTCAAGATGATATCTATTTGCTCTTCTAGTATATAGGATTCCATTCAGATGATCCATCTCATGCTGAAAAATCCTAGCAGTCATACCACCAAGTTTGATTGTATCAGTTACACCCTCATGTGTGGTGTATCTTACTCTAATCCAATCATGTCGTTTCACTTTAACATAAAGGCCTGGGAATGTCAAGCATCCTTCTTCTTCAACTGTTATTTCTTTCGACTGGTCAACAATACGAGGATTAAAGATGCTCATTACAGTATCTGGTTCGTTCCAGTTACCTAAGACAAAAACTCTAACAGGAATACCACACTGAATAGCAGACAGCCCTACACCCTTGTGTTCAATCATTGTCTCTTTCAGATTCTCAAATAACTCTGTAGCATTCAGTTTACCATTAAAATCAAATTCTGTGCTAACTTCCGCCAGTTGTGAATTTTTACTATCAATCAAATCTAAAATCATTCTGTTCTCCCATAAAACTCTGTTCTGTATGCCAGTATTGGTAAGAAGTGATACCAACAACAGTTATCTTTTCCTGTGCCTTTACTATCTGGTATCCACTTCACTCTACCAACACTTACAACTTTATTTACATAAGGCATATACTGTGTTGATTGTTTTGTATGCATCCAATCAGCATCAAAGAGTAGCCAAGCGCCTACACCCATCTCTCTAAAACTTTCAATCATAGGATGGAGTATCTTACGATTCCAAGGAGGGTTGGTAATAACTTTATACTTAATTTCAGAACTCAAACCTCTAAAGTCTGCTTTAATAATATCATCTCTTTGAGGTTCTATATCTGAAGCCCAAACACATTCTGCGTCATGTTCTTGCTTTAAGATATCTATGAGTTGTCCATCACCAGCGCAAGGTTCACAGTAACGAATACTTCTTGGAATGTGAGGCAACAGAGGTAGCACTGCTTCTCTTGGTGTTGGATAGAAGTCTCGTTCTACTCTTTCAAAATCACTTCGTTTGCCCATTACGCCGCTACTCTACTAAAGTTCTTTACCTTCTCAAACCGTATCTGACTACGGAACTTCTCTGACAAAATATCACCCTTATGTGAGATGACAAACACATTAGTCTCACCACCCAACTGATGAATCAGTTTAAGGAACTCATCACAACCAGCAGTATCAAGTGAAGCATCAAAGACTTCATCCAAGATGAGTAAGTTAGTGTTAGTAGAGTTTTTGAGTTTAGCAATCGCTCTCCATGTGAATAGTAGTGCCAAATCAATTCGCATCTTCTCCCCTTCAGAGAATGAAGCATAAGAAAACTCGTCACGATGCCTACTCTTAATAATCTCATTGAACTCCTCATCCAATTCAAATGCTACAAAGAAGTCTAGTGCGGCGAGATACTTGTTAATCAGTTTGTTCATAATCGGAACATACTGTCGAATGATTTTGGTTTTGATACCACCATCCTTCAGCATATCAGATGCTACACCAAACAACTCTCTGTCATTAATCAGTTCTTCTTTCTTCTCAGAGAATGTTTCGTTTTCTCGCTGTAGTGTTTCAAGAGTATCTTTTGCCTCAGTGTCGTCAGCATTTGCGCTTTGTATTCGCTGAATTTCTCCTTGGTTCTTGGAAACGGACTTCTCCAAGGATTTAATTGTTGATTGATTTGTTGAAACATTAGACTGCAAAACACTGACCTCTTGCTGAGTAGTTTGTATTTCATCAAGTCTTTCCTGTAGCGTTTTGTATTCTTCTTCCAGTTCTTGTATACCATCTTTGACTTTTTCGATAATCTGATTTGTGTCGTCAATAACCTTGCTCTTAATAGAATCTTCAATCTCCTGTGAACAGGTAGGGCATTCATCATTTCTTTCAAAGAAGTCAATTCGTTTGTGTGCTTTGTCATGTTTGCTCCTTAACTTATTAATCAAGTCAAACACCTTACCACTTTTAAGTGTAATAGAATCGGAGTCCTTTACCTTTTCAAGTAGCAGTTCTGTTTTTGTAATCATACAAGCATTGTTAGATGTAAGAGACTGTATCTCTTTCTCTGATTCATCAATCATGTTCTGAAAGGTAGCAATGGTATCATCACTCTGTTCTTTCAGTTTACGAATGTAATCTTTCTGTGTCTCAATCTTACTCTCAACCAATTGCATCTGATATTCAGTTTCACGAATGTCTTCTTTGTTCTCTGCAATCCTGTCTTTGAGCAACTTACCCATAGAAGAGAAGATACTGATGTCTAGCAAGTCTTCAATAACCTCTCTACGATTAGCCGCTGTCAACTGCATGAAAGGCACGAATGTAGACGCACCCAGCACAACAATCTGCGTAAAAGATTTGTAGTTAAGTTTGAGAATAGTCTCTTCAAGTTGCTTCTGATAATCTCTAGCAGAACCAGGCTGATTTAGAAGATTGCCATTCTGATAGATTTCAAACTTAGCAGGCTTCATACCACGAATGATACGATACTCTTGCTTACCGATACTAAACTCAATCTCTACCATCAAGTCTCGTTGATTGATAGTATTGAGCAACTGTGGTTTTGAAATCTTACGAAAGGGTTTGTTGAATAGAACAAAGCACAATGCATCAAGAATAGTTGACTTACCAGCACCATTCTCACCTACAATGATTGTGTTTGGTGAACGATTGAGTTGAATCTCAGTGTTCACATTGCCTGTTGATAGAAAATTCTTCCATCTAATCGTCTTGAAATAAATCATACTGTATATTACCAGTCTCTACATCATGTCTAACAATTTCTTCGTGATAGTGTCCGCAGTGAGGACAATACATCTTTTTGGGTCTGTAGTTTTCATGACTAGCAACGCTCCACCAGCCAATGCATTCACTACAAGTGAAGTGATGCAAATATTCAATAGTAGATTTCATCATTTACACTTCCATATACAGTGCCTCATTATAGAGACTTCGCATCAAATTGTCAAGTCTTTTCTTTGATACATTTGTTTCCATGTTGTCAATATACTTAGATAGAATTGTAACAGTGTCTTCTGCTTCATTCACAATATCTTCATCATCTTCTAGATTCAAATTGAGATGGTCATCAACAATCTGAATATTGACTGGATTAGACTGATATAGTTTATCCATAAACTGGTCGAACCAATATGGGTTCTCTTTTGATTGTGTTACAACCTTAACATATGAGCCCTCATAGCCTGAGAAATCTTTTTCTAAGATATCAGATGCTTCTTTGCCTGTATCATCATAGAACAGTTTATTGAACATACGATATGGATTACGGACAAACTCTAGTTCTCTTGTGTCTGTATCAAAGATATGAAACCCTTTTGGGTCTTGATAGTCTGACCATGTAAGTTCATATGGACAGCCAAGATAGTGAATATTCTTAGTCACAGATTTTGTATGAAAGTGACCAGATGCTACCAAATCAAACTTACTGAAGTCTCCTACATCCATACCATGTTCGTTTGTCATACCACGCATCATCAAACAGCCAGCAATCTCTAAGTGACCAAATAGAATCTGTGCTGGTGTATCTTTCATATGCTGAATTGCTTGTGCATAATTAGAATTGTTAATCCATGGCATAAGAGCAATGTCACAGCCATCAAAGTTGATTGTAGCCGGCTCCCAATAAGAACTCACATCGTGCTTATCAAACAGTTCACGCATAGAATTAATATCGTTTGTATTCTTGTATGGAACATCATGATTACCAATGATAACATGAAGGTCGATATTCATTTCTGCAATACGATTTAAGAAAGTATCTTTGAGATGGCGGAGAGTAACAAAATTGATATACTTGCGCCTATCCACGATATCTCCCAAATGAATGACCGTTTCAATCCCGTTTTCTTCCAGATAGGGAAAGAAAATATTATCATAAAACTTGCCCATGTAGTTAAGAAAATGATGAGCATCGTTTCTTACTCCCCAATGCGTATCAGTGATTAATGCTATCTTCATTTGTATCCTCAGAAATAAACTTATCAAGTGTTGAAACAGTCTTCTTCTTTTTGCGTCTTTTGTTCTCTTCAAAGTTGATGATAAAGTCGCTCATATATTCTTGTGACCACTCACTGTGCTTCACGCCGTCATCATAATGTGACATGATATCGTTCTCTTGCACATCAGAAGTCTCACCAAAGATGTTAGCATTCTCTGTTGCTTTATACTTGGTGTAAAGATAACGCTTCTCTTTCTGAATACGGCGCAGAAAAGCATAGTAGATAATCTGTGTAAAATATGCAAAAGGATTTTGCGACTTTTCTGGATTGAAGTTGTCGATGTATTGCAAACAGTTTTCAATACCATCTGAAATCATCTCTTCTCTGAATGTGTAGTTGACAAAGTTTGGTTTGTATGAAAGGTGTGTAGCAATCTTCATAATACAGTCACCAATGTAAAAGGGAACTCTTGGTCTACTTTTACCTTCTTCTTCTGCTAACATGACAGAGTTTCTATATTCTATCATTGCCTGTAGAAACTTTTTGTTATCTACATAGTTGTGCTTTTGTCGCTTTTTTGCCATTATCTATCCTTAATGAAATACTGTATTGCTTGTCAGTCCTAATGCTGATAATCTTCCATACATTTTTCTTTTTTCAATAATTGATTCTGCGTCTTGTTCTTCTTTGCCTCTAGCATGTCTAAGGGCCCTCATATAAAATACTTCCATATCATCAGTTATATCACTTACCATTATAACATGATTTTGCTTAATGTCAACCCTTAATTCTTCATCAGGCAAAGGAATCCAATAAGTCGTCATCATAGATGGAATGCCACCATGATTCACAATCTCAAGTTTAAGAGGATCGGAGATAGTCACATGAGTATCACTCTCATTAACGATTGAACAGATTATTGTCTCTCCGTTCAGTAGTTTGATTAGACTTCGATTCATTGTTTATCCTAATGTTGTAAATCTTGTATTCAAATTCTTCTTCATTATACATTTTTATACGAATAGCAAAATGTTTTAGCGTATAGTTGTGCCAAGATTTGTAAGATAGGTCATCTGCTATGTCATAAAGTGTAGCAGAATCTTTATTGTCACCTTTTCTAAGCCCTCGACCAATTGATTGTAGATTTCTTATACGAGACTTACTAGGGCTAGCAAAGATAATGTTATGTAAGTTTCGTATGTTGATGCCCGTTGAGAAAGTTCCGTAAGAAGCGATGATGATAGCATCACTTTCACTTTCTGTAATCTTTCTGACTTCTTCCCTCTCATCTGCACTTACCTTTCCGTGAACAAAGAAAACTTTTCTGTCTGTTACACTACTATTTATGATGTCATAAAGCACCTGACCATGCTTCTCCACCATCTGATAAAGTAACAGTGTATTACCTTTTCGACTCAATGTCAAGTTTTTTATGAATTTATTTCTTGCTTCGTTTGATATGAGAAAGTCAATCTCTGAACGATAGTCTGCTTTTGCCAAGGACTTGCGAGTTGCATCATCATATTTTAGAACTAGACCCTTAATTCTCAAGTCTGCAACAGTCTTACTATCCATCAGTTCTTTTGTGGTAATGACTTTCATTACAGGCCCGAACAAACCCTCAAGCACCAATCTGTGTGTCTGTGTGCCATCTAGTGTGCCAGTAAAGCCAAAGCGATACTTACATTGCTCTAGTTTTGTCATAATGCTGGTAAGTGATTGTGCCTTGAAAAGATGTGCTTCATCGCCTATTACCACATCAAACTGCTCAAACCACTTCTTAGGCATCTTGTAGATTGACTGCCATGTTGAAATAAAAATGTCTGCATCCGCATTTTTGTCTTGACCTGCCATGATAAGATGTGTAGAATAACTATGTTGATTCACAGAATAATCTTTGAAATCACCATCCATTTGACTTACTAATGATGTAGTGGGAACTATTATGAGTTTGCGCCCCGGTAGATAGTCGCAGAGCATATAAATGATGAGGGATTTGCCACTCGCCGTAGGCGAGATTATCATCGCACGATTAGTGCGGATTGCGTGTGCGAATGCACCGATTTGATAGTCTCTTGGTTTGATTGGTAGAGAAGAGAAGTGTTCCTCTGCTTCTATTGTGGATATGCTTTCTAGCGCATAAAGTTCATTTATGCCGTTTAGCGCATAATCTCTTTCTTCGCAAAATGTTTCTATGTGCTTATAAAGCCCAGCATAAATCTGTCGAGTGTTCACATTGAACAAACGAATCTTACCATCCCAATACTTATTGCGATACGCTGGCATAAATTTAGCGCCAGGCACTTCAAAAGTAAAGTAATCACTTATTTCTTGAGCCGTGCCTTTATCGCATCCAAGTTTGATGTAGACTTCGTTGATTCTTGAGACTGTAATTGTTTCTGGGATGTGGGGGTCTGTGTTTCTTTCCATAAATAAGCATACTCTGTTTTGAATTTAGCAATTCTAAATTTCAATAAATCAACTCTATCTTCTATTTCCAGACTTCTATCATCCAGCGATAAATCTGTTCCATTCGATGGCATTTTTGATTTGAAATCCTCTGTTATTTATGCTCTTGATAATAGACTCAAGATAATCTACTTTTTCTTGTTGTAGTGTCACTTTAAGACTGATGTCTGTCAGCATATCATCACTATCAATATACAAATCGACTTCATTTTTAAGAAGTTTCTTATAGAACTGATCCCGACCAAGTTCTTTTAACTCTTCTTGGTCAAGTTCACCCAGATAATATTCAAGTAATACTCTTCGTTTCTTTTTCAAGTCTGCTTTCATCTGAAATAGACGAACTCGTTCAGCAAGAAATATCTTCAAGTATTTATTGTGTAGTGTAGGTATCTTTGTAGATTCAGCACCAAGTTCTGTTTCATCAAGTTTGCTGTCTTTATCCCAAGATTCCATAATATCTTCAACTTTCATCGTATACTCACTTTATTAATAACTTCACCAAATTCGCCTCTAACAAATGTATTAAATGCGATAGATAATCTCGTATTTTCTGATTCCGATTTATCTATACCATGCTCTACATGAGACGGAAAGAATATGATTCTTCCAGGACTTGGAGGAATACCATATGTTTCAGCATTGAACATATTGTCAAACTCTCTATCTGGAACAAGAACAGTAGAAGTGGGTGCCTGCATCAAAGGATTCTTATAAAATCTAATGGGCGGAGAATCATTATCACATTTTATATATAAGACACCTGAAAAGAATGAGTTGTTGTGTATGTGATTTCTTGCGTGTTCATTCTTTTGATGCTTCACAGCCCAACTATTGGTTATGTAGAACTCTTGTCTTCTGGTGCTGAATCCACATACTCTTTCTACATAAAATCTCAAATGTTCTTCTAGTTCCACTCTTAGGTCATTAAATATGTCATACTGATGTAATAGATATCCACCGTCATGAGTAATCTGACCCTCATCATCATTATTTCTATGCCAGTTTAGTGTTTCCACAAAATCAACATATTTACGAGTATCAGTATCTTCTATTTCATTTATGTATAGTGGAGTTGCAAATAAAGGCTCAACTTCAGGTTGCTTCATTATATACTTTCCATCCTTTATGTAGAACAAAGAACCACACACCATTTATCATAGGTTCAACAATAGCATCAATTGCCGCTAGATTCATTGGCGCACCCGTAATCAGATTGTTGCATATCATTGCAATGAATATATGTCCGATTGTGTAGATAATAGCCAACATTAGACTACTACCACCTATCAATCTTTTTAATAGATTATATATTCCTATTCTTAGTTCTATCATTTCTTTTTTGTTCCATCATGTAAGTCCAAACTTTGAATAGATATTCACAATATTTTGGATAGTTTGCATACAGACGCATCTGTTCTTTCATGTATTCGTAGTTCATAATGTTTTAGCGATATCCTTTATCTTATTCGTAGCGTATCGTGTATAGAGACATGGTATAAATGCATGAACAATAACTCTCCAGCATATGCCCCAAGTCAACCAAGCAAAACCCATAGCCCGCTTGAAATGTTGCCAACGAGTTAGACCTTCGTAGTCCATATGCTCTTTACACATCTTACTAAACATTATAGCACCTTATGCAATAGTTGTCAACTCATATTTTCTATAAGCGAAAGATACTGTGCCTTGTAGATATTCGATATCCGTTCCTGTAGTATTAAACTCTAATGCACCCAGAGAGATTGGATATGCATCAATAAACTTGATATCGATATTTGGTTGATACTGTGCTGTAGTAATAATCATACTTGCATCAGAATATTGTCTGTCTGTGCTTGTTTGATTTGCTTGGAGTGTTTTCTGGATACTTGCTCTTTGCTGAAAGTTATCTGGATATCCAAGTGAAGTCAACCAGTCATAGATTTCACGAAAGTTTCTCATATCTTCATCAACTTGAAATGTCAAGTCTAGTTGTCCAAATGTCAACTTATCACCTGGAATTGGTATACGGATGAATGTATTATCTGTTTCCAACTGGCCCATTGTTAAGTCAGGAAGATTTGCAGATGTGCAAAAATAATTAACATGAGGAATCTTCTGGATTTGAAACTTAAATCCAGTTGGCGATAGAAAACTCATATTGTCTGGTTGTGTTGCTTGTAGTGCCATTACATTATCTCCTTGCTTACATATTTATAAGCAAAAAAAAGAGGGGCGTTTCAAGCGCCCCTCAGTTTTATTATTTGGTTGGTTAGCCCAACTCTCATTATTACATGAGGTTAGTGACTTTGACCAAACGGTAGTAGATGTTACCATCACCAGAACCGAGGCGAGCGGCAATACCGTTACCATCGTTAGTGGCGAATGGGTTAGCAACAATACCGTAGCGGGTCTTGAAGCCAATCTTCGGCTGGAAGGTGTTCTCACCAACTGCACGAACCATCTGTAGTGGAACATATGGGCAGTAGAAGAGACCAGCGTCAAATGCGCTTGCACCTTTGTAGCCAAGGGTGTAGTAGTTGTTCGTAGCGTCTGAGAAGTATGGGTCAATGTAGACACGAATACGACCGTTAAGAACACCAGCGAATGTGTTACCACTGTCATCAACCTGAAGGTTGTTGGTCAGTGCAGGCGTATAGTCAAGAACACCAGCCATCTGCATCGCAGAAGCGACATCAGAAGAACAAATCATGACATTACCCTTACCGCGGCGAGTTGCCTTAGCAAGTTCGTTAGCGTCACGCTCGATTTGGAACATAAGACCTTTGAACTTCTCAACTGACCAACGGCCGTTTGAGTCGGTGTCGAGGTCGAAAGTTCCAGAAGTCGTGGTGTTTACAGTTGCACCAGGAACAGCGGAGTAGTTGATTGTGCGAACAACTTCTCTGTTGATTTCAGCAAGGATCTCAGCAGATAGGATGTTTGACAATTCTGTCTCAGCGTCAAGACCGTGGATTGCTTTAAGGTCTTGAGCAAGTTCCATGGTATATTCTGCTTTCAATGCACGGCTAACAGCAGTAACGGCAACCTTCTCAATTGAGAAAGCCATTTCGTTGAACTTGTTAGTGCTTGAATCGCCAAGTGCTTCAGCGAGTGCAGTTGTCATACCAGTGTGAACTGTATAGCCAGAACCAGATGCACGGTCAGCAGGATCGGTACCTGCCTGAGTTGTTCCCAACGCACCGTTAGCAACACCAAACTGATGAACGGTGTTACCAGAAGCAAGAGCAGAGAATGAAGTGTTGGCTTCATTGAACATTGCTTCTGTGCCAGACTGTGTTGAGTAGCGTGAACGCATTGCAAAGATAAGACCAGTCGGTCCAGTCATCGGCTGAACACCGGCGATATCATATGCAATTAGGTTCGGCATTGAGCGGCGAACAAGTGAGATAAGAACGGGATCGTAGATGTCTACAGAACCAGCACTTGCAGTTGAAGAAGATGCGCCCATTGCGTTAGCAGGAGCGGCTTCCCCAAGAAGTGTTGGAGCATTGTAACCACCAGAACCAGCAGCCTGCTCACGGGCAGAACGCTCTTGGTTTTCTAGAAGTGTAGCAGTAACGGCTCTCTTGTGTGCGTCCTTGATAGGCTCAAGGTCGGTATGCTCAAGAACTGGCTGCCACTTCTTTTGAAGTTCATCAGATTGATACATTTTAGTTTCTCCTTTAGTAAACTATCAGCCTTTATTACAATATTTATAAATTATTACTTTTTGATGCTTCTTGAAATGGCTTGTGTGTAAGCAGCCATTGAGCCTGTCACTTCTTGAGCCTCTTCTTCGATTTCAAGAGGTTCTTCATCAGTTGCATCACTTTCAACAACTTCTTCAGCAGGGAAGTAGTTTTCTTTGATTGTCGCTAGTTTTTCAGCGTAGGTGTCTTCATCAAAGTCAACACCCTCTGCTAGTGACTTCATCTTTTCAACTTGTGAATCAGTTAGACCTTCACACACAACAGTAAGTGCTTTGTCTTTCTTCATTTCAACAAGTTCTTTTTTGATTTCGATATTACGCTCAACTTCCTCGTTGACAGATGCTTCAAGTTCTTCAACTTTACCAGCAAGTTCATCTACAAGGTCAACTTTCTCTTCTGGAATGTCGATATAGTTTTCAGCGAACAAGTTGCGTAGACCATGCATGAAGTTCTCAACGATTTCTGCACGAATACCCTTTTCGATAGCAAGTTCGTTTTCTTTCATCCACTCTTCTGTGACATACTCAAGGTAGTCATCAAGTTTAGTGGTGAGGTCTTCTACCATTGTTTCTTTTTCTGCTTCGATTTCAGCAGATACATCAATATCGGCAGCCTCAAGAGTTTCATTGATTTTTGAAACTACAGCGGCTTCAAAGATAGTTGTTGCTTTCTCTTTGAACTCTTCAGAAAGTTCTTCGTCACCGAATAGAGCCTGAACATCAGCAGATACATCGATATCTTCTTTATGAACAGATGCTCTTAGACCTTTCTTTTTCTTTGCGGCGCTCATGCGAGTTTGCATACCACGGAAGCCCTCTTCGGCTTCTTCTTCTTCATCATCGCCAGGATGCATAGCGGCCATCATTTTGCCATAAGATGCCATAAGTTCATCTTTTTTCATTTCTTTCATAGCCGCGGCCATAGCATTAATCATGCCAATTTTAGTTTTTGGCATCTTTGCTTTTTCCATTTTAGGCGCTTCTTCTTCGTCACCTGAATCGTGTTCCGCTTCGTTTTTCGCTTTACGGGCTTCTTCAAGTTCCTCTTCAGTAGCGTCCTCTACAACTTCTTGTGCTTCGAGGATTGTGTCATCCTCTTGCATCTCTAGTTCTTTATCGGACATTTGAGTCTCCTTTATCAGATAATTACTCATTTACATTCTATTTATAAAATTACAATCTTGAGAGAAAATTCTCAAAAACTTTGAGTTTAACGCTCTCTAGTTCAGACTTGGAAGCCTTCTTGATTTCTGTTTCATAATCAGCGATAGTGGCTTCTCTGATTACACCATTCTCCCAAACCCACTCTTTGCTTTCCATGATGCCATTTACAAATGCATCTGGTGCAGATGGGTCTGCAACAATGTCAGCGGCAGTAGCAAGATAGAAATCCTTTTGCACTTCTTGTGCGCCAGCCTTTCCAGCCTTGAGACTGCCCATACCACGACTTGATACACCAAGTTGTGCGCCTTCGTCCATTAGAGACTTGACGATTGCTCCATATGGTGTCTCTGTCATAATCTTTGCTTTACCCATGAAGTTTGAACCATCTTGTTTTAGTTCAGTAATCATGTGTGAAACTCTCTCAAGGTTAATTGTTGGGCCCTGAGGATGACCTAGTTCACCATATGCTCTTTTCTTTTCTACATACTCTTTGTTATATCTAGCAACTTCTTTTGCAAGAGTTTGTGATGGATATATACGACCGTTACGATTCTTGATATCACCTTGCATAAAGACACCTTCAATGAAGTATGACTTCTTGCCATTCTCGTCTTTTGCTTCTGTGATATAGTTAATATCTTCGTTGACTTCGCAAATAAGTTTTAGGCTCATGTTGAAACCTCCGCTACTTTAGTTCCAAATACACCAGCCGCCGCAGTGATTGTATCCTGTGGACGCTTGCGAATTGTAATAACTTCGTTTGCATTCATGCGAATAGATACTTGACTGCCCGGATAGTTACCATGTTGATTTGTGTTATCAGGGTCAGCAACATTAGCAATAACCACTGTTCTAGCAGAACCGTTGTTTGTAATGCGAACGGCAGTAGCATTATATACATTATTTGCAGAAGATGTAAAAGCAACTGTATTTGCTAGAACTTTAATAGCCATTACTTACCTCCAAGTGCAACATCCATCATCTTCATAAAAGAGTCTGGATCTTTTTCGATTGCATCTGCAAACTTCTGTTTTGTTGATGCATTTTTAATTCTCTTGTCGAAAGCCTGAACAATAGCACTTGCTGTTGTCAAATCAATTCTCATGGACTTACCATTTTTGAATTTAACTTTCTGCATTTGCTTGTCTTTGACGATTTTTCTTAAAGTGTCCATGACATTTTCTTCAAGGTCTTCTTCGTCTTCGTCATCATCTTCTTCGTCTTCGTTATCATCTTCTTCATCATCTTCGATTTCGTCTTCATCCTCTTCAGGCTCATCTTCTTCTTTAGCCTGCTTTGCTTCTTTGATAGGATTTACAGGTGTCATATCACCTTGCTTCTTATCAGATGAACGCTTTGAGTTACCGCCACCCTGAGGCTCTTTTACAGATGTGCCTGCGGCTACAACTTGTTTTTCACCAGCATCAGAGCCTTTCGGTGATGTTGGTTGTGTAGAACCATTATGCACAGAGGGGTCAGCAGTTGGATGAGGCTCAGTTTCAGTTGTGTGAGCATCAGCAAAATCTTGTTCGCCTTTTGAGCGATACTTTGCTTTCTTTCTTTCATCGTCATCCTTTTTAACAGGCGTCAAGTCGGCGGCGCTTGCTTCAAGGAAAGTCTTAAACTTCTGAATCTTGGACATCAGTATCCCCTTCGTCTGATTGTGCAGACATGAATTGAGATGCTACTTCAACTCTTTTTAGTTCAATCGCATCTGAAACTTTATCAGCCATAATACTATTGATAGCGTCTTTGAATTTCGCAGTATTACCATCAAAAGCAAATTCTACTGCATCTCTTGTTGTATAGTCTGACATTTAAATCTCCTGTATTCTATTTATAAAACTAGGCAACTGAATTACATAAATTCATCTTCGCCTTCTTCGCCTTCGCCTTCGCCTCCACCTTCGTCTTCAATCTCTTGTTTGATTTGCTCAATATCTTCTTCAGACTGTCTAAGGACATTCTTCTGAATCCAAGAAACAGAATAATATTTACCTGTATACTGGTCGACATCGGCAAGTAGACGCAATCTGTTCTCAAGAATTTCACTATCTTTTAGTTCAGCAAAATGATTGTCTTCCATGAAATCATAATGAATCTTATCTTGTATCTCTTTCCATTCTGCTTGTGTGATTACACCTTTGAGTAGAAGTTGTCTCTCAAGTAGAATATGAAAGATTTCAGAAAAACGAGTTCTCAAACGATTTACGAAACGAGAGAACTTCAGTTCATCTCTTGTAATCTCTGATGCACGACCAAGATTGAAAGCACCATCTGCTTGTAGTCTTGTGGTAGGAACATTCAATGCTTCATAGAGTTTATTCTTAAAGTAGTTGACATCTTCCATCTCACCTAGATTTTGACCGCCAGGAAGTGTAGTGATTTCTGTCCCTCTACCGCCTTCTCTACGAGGCAACCAATAGTCCTCAAGCATTGTAAGAAACTTTCTGTCATCTCTTACTTCACCTGTATTTGCATCATACACAAGTTTGTTCTTGTGTTTGACCATCATATCACGCAAGTATTGTTCTGCTTTCGCTTTAGGCAAGTTACCAACATCAATGTAAAATATTCTACGCTCAGGCGCTCGGGCCAAGCGATAGATAACTGTTGCGTCTTCTAGCATACGCAACTGATTAAGAGGTTTCAGTGCTTTGTGAAGATACGACAAAACTGTATAGTTCTTATTGTCTAACAATCCACTATGACAATAAGCGATTGAATCAGGAGCAATTTTTAATCCTTCTCCTTCTGATGTAATACCCTTAGACTGATATACAAAAAACTCATCGTATCTCTTAACAAGTGTTTCCTCATTTAGTCTACGATTTGCATCACGCTTTTCTTTGCGAACTTTTTTGATTTTTCGTGGATCAATATGTCTTAGTTCTTTGATGCCTAGTCTAGGATTCTTCACATCAATGACGATATGATAGTATAGTCTACCATCAACATACCAGTGACGAAAGATATCATATCCTCTATAGTTGAACTTCATCAACTTGAGAATATGCTCAAATTCTTCACGGATTTTCTTTTTGATTGATTCTGGTTGTTCAATATCATCAAGCACAATTTCAAGTGGTGCTTGATTATCATCAGCAACAATAGCCTCATTCACAATATCATCAATTGCTCTTTCAGCCTCGGGCTGTTGTGCCATCTCACGATATTTTGTGATGAGTTGTGCTTCGTTTTTTACGGTATTGTCTAAGTCTACGGTTGTTCCAAACGCACCACCTTCAGCAACAGTGATGCTTCCATCATCTTGTGCTGGTGGAACGAATGAAGGTAGATTTTCGAGTTGTTTCTCATCAACATCTCTACCAATTTTGAAACCGAATAGATTTACTGCCATTTTATATCCTCAATGAAAAATAAGGGAGCGCCTGATACTATTTATGACGCCCCCAACATAACTAAAAACGGATTACTAGATGCCGCCAGCGTTGCCAGTATTGCCGCCAGAGACTTCCCAATAGTCATACTGGAAAGTGACAGTGTATTCTTGAATACCTTCAGTTTCCCAAGCAAGGTCAATGGTGCTTACTTCCGTCGGGAAGATACCAACAAAATTATACTCTCTTAGAAGTTCACCTGTTTGAGAATACTGAATGACTTGTGCGTTTGCTTTATACAAAGCAGGTGCAGAGCCACCAGTTGTTCTTAGGTTACCTTGGAAAGAGTTAATGCTGTTAGACCACTGTTCCATAGCATTACGAATAGCAAAATCCTCATCGTTGATGATTGTTGGAGCCCACTCTGCAAATGTTCTGTTACCAGCAATCTTTACAGTGCGGCCGAAGTAAGGAACTTCGACTACACCCAAAGTAGCGGCTGGAATTTGAGCGGCTTTGCAGAGAAAAGGTACCTGCACATCAGCGACACCGTTAATCGGATTCGTGATATTTACTTGAAACAGTGAACTTCTA
>JGI10211J34971_10002048_pt1 | contig 16566 bp, 12 predicted proteins | sample Etolagsediment_FD_34971 | JGI IMG/M metagenome (IMG submission 34971) | reverse complement strand
CGGCCCTGCCGGTTGCGTGTCAGCCCGCAAATGGCGCGCAAAACTGTGGATTTGCCGGAGCCGGATTCACCGACCAAGCCAAAAATTTCGCCCTGAATCACCGAAAACGAGATGTCGCGCAGCGCCGTCACTTTTTGTGCGCCACTACCAAAGGTCACGCGCAGGTTTTCCAGCTCGATCATGATCACCCCTCAATCCAGGCCGGGTCACGCTGCAGGGTCGGCAGGCGTGACCGGTTTCCGTCTATTTTAGGCAGGCAGTCGAGCAACCCGCGGGTATAGGGATGGCTGGCGCGATGAAGCTCCTTGGCCTGACAACTTTCCACCACGCGGCCGGCATACATGATCAGAATGCGATCACAAAACGAGGCCACCAGGTTCAGATCGTGGCTGATAAAAATCAGGCCCATGCCGCGTTGGGTGACCAGATCATCGATGATGGCCAACAGTTGTAATTGTACCGTGACATCCAGGGCCGAGGTGGGTTCGTCTGCAATCAGCAGATCGGGATCGGGAATGAGCATCATGGCGATCATGATGCGCTGGCCCATGCCGCCGGATACCGCGTGTGGATAGGCGTTGTAAACGCGCAGCGGGTCACGGATGCGCACGGCCGCCAGCATGTCCAGAGCGCGTTGGCGCGCATCGGTTGTCGACACGCGTTGGTGAATGCGATAGGCTTCGGCAATCTGTTTACCCACCGTCATCACCGGATTGAGCGAAAATTTGGGATCCTGCATCACCATGGAAATGCGGCGACCCCGAATGCGGCGCCATTGGTTTTCGCCGGCCTGGCGCAGATCCGCACCGTCAAACATCAGTTTGTCTGCATGTACCCGTCCAGGGGGCCGCACCAGGCCCAGCAAGGCGCGCCCGGTCACGGTTTTCCCGGAACCGGACTCTCCGACAATGCCTATTTTTTCACGGCCCATGGCAAACGTGACGCCGCGCACCGCATGAATTTGCGCCTTGCGAGTGGCAAATTTGACATCGAGCGCTTGAACATCCAATAAAGGCTGCATTTGCGGGTTACTCCATGCGCGGATCGAGCACATCGCGCAGCCCGTCGCCCAACAGGTTGAATCCCAGGCTGACGATAAAAATAGCCAGGCCCGGCATGGCCGCCACCCACCATTGATCCAGCATGAACTTACGACCGCTGGAAATCATGGCGCCCCATTCCGGAAGCGGCGGCTGGGCGCCCAATCCCAAAAAACCCAGCCCCGCCGCAGTCAGGATGATACCGGCCATATCCAGCGTGACGCGCACAATCAGCGAAGACATGCACAGCGGCATAATGTGACCCACAATCAGACGGATCGGGCCAGCGCCTTGCAAGCGGGCGGCGGCAATGAAGTCGGCGCGGCGCAACGTCAGCGTTTCGGCGCGGGCAATGCGGGCATAGGGCGGCCAGGCGGTAATGGCAATGGCGATGATGGCGTTTTCAATGCCGGGCCCCAGGGCGGAAACAAACGCCAGGGCCAGAATCAGTTTGGGAAACGCCAGAAAGATGTCGGTAATGCGCATCAGCAGCGCATCGATCGGGCCGCCGGCAAAGCCGGCCGTGGTTCCCACAATCAGACCCACCGGCGCGGCAATGACGGCCACCAGCACAACCACGTACAATGTCAGGCGCGCGCCGAAAATCAGGCGGCTTAAAATATCGCGTCCCAGTTCATCGGTGCCCATCCAATGCGCCCAACTCATGGGCTGCAGACGATCGGTCAGGTCTGTGGCATTGGGTGGATCCGGCGCAAGCCAAGGCGCCAGCGCCGACACCAGCGCCAATGCCAGGATGATGGCCAGCCCGATCACGGCCAGGCGGTTTTCATAAAATGCGGTCCAGCCCAAGTAGGCCCGACCGGCTCTGGCTTGTACGCGGGAGCGCGGCGCGGCCGACAATAACCAGGCGCGCCAGGCGTGAGTTGAATTGGATTGTTTCATATTGTTTGTATTGTGAGGGTGGTGTGATGCGTGTTGAGCTTATGATCCGGATGTTGGCATGCCATGGTTTGTTTTAACCAAAATGATAACATGCGTTTCCCGATACGCCTCACTCGACGCTCACTTTCAGGGCAGTCATTTGGCTCGCGGATCCAGCAGTCGATATAATAGATCAGACAACAGATTGATTCCGATAAATACCGTGCCGACCACCAGCGTGGCGCCCAGCACGGCATTCATGTCAGCGCTGAGCAAAGATTGGGTCAAATAAAATCCCAGGCCGGGCCAGGCAAATACGGTTTCGGTCAGCACCGATCCTTCCAGCAACCCGCCATAACTGAGCGCAATGACGGTAATCAGCGGAACCCACACATTGCCCAGGGCATGAACCCAGATCACGCGCCACTCAGCCATGCCCTTGACGCGCGCGGTGACAATATATTCCTGAGACAGTTGCTCCAACATGAAGCTGCGGGTCATGCGGCTGATATAGGCCAGACTGTAATAGCCCAGGATGATGGCCGGTAAAATCAGGTGCGCCATTGCATTGCGGAAAATTTCCCATTCCCGGGCAATGGCGCTGTCGATCAGGATCACGCCGGTAATCGGGGTAACGATGCCTTCGTAAAACATATCCAGCCGTCCGGGGCCGGGCAACCAGTCCAGTCGGCCGTAAAACAGCATCAAGCCCATCAGCCCCAGCCAGAAAACCGGCACGCTGTAGCCAAACAGACCGATGACGCGAATGACTTGATCGGGCCAGCGGCCCTGGTACACGGCCGCGGTTACGCCTGCCGGCACGCCGATAAGCACGCCGAACAATGTGGCGATGCTGGCCAGCTCCAGGGTCGCGGGAAACACGCGCATGATGTCGGCTGCCACCGGATTGGCCGTCAGGATGGAATTGCCAAGATCACCATGCAAAATTTTGGTAATGTAAATGAAAAACTGCTGATACAGCGGCAGGTTCAGCCCCAACTCGATGCGCACGCGTTCATACACATCGGCCGGCGCCCGATCTCCCACGGCCGCCAGTACCGGATCGATGGGCACCACGCGCCCGATCAGGAAGGTGACAAACAGCAGGCCCAGAAACGTCAGGGCCACCGAAATCACAATGCCGGTGACCCTGGCTGCAGTGCGCGTGGTTTGATTGCCTGTTATGGGTTTGAACAGCCGTGCCACGAGTCGTTAATTTTTGGTGACGAAGCGGTAAAAATTGCTGTCAAAACTGGGCCCCAGAATGAAATTGTGAACATTGGTCCGTTCGGCAGCGACTTCGATATCTTGAAACATGATCACAAATGGCGATGTTTGCTGATGCTCGCGCTGGATATCCAGATACATTTGGGCGCGTTTTTGCGGATCTTTTTCCATGACCGCGGCATCGGCCTTTTGGGTCATTTCCGGAATGTCCCAGGCATTGCGCCAGGCCAGGGGTTTGGATTTGGCATTGTCGCTGTTGTCCGGGTTGCGGGCGAACGTATCGGCATTGGTGTGTGGATCCTGATAGTCCGGCCCCCAGCGGCCGATATAGATATCGTGGTTGCGCGCCCGATATTTGGTCAGGGCCTGCTTGCCGTCCATGGGCAGGATTTCAAGGGTGACGCCGCCCATTGCAAATGTGGACTGGATGGCCTGGGCCAGGTCCAGGGTCGGAAAATTGTTGCGGGTGTCCATGGTCAGTTTCAAGCCATCGGCATATCCGGCTTGCGCCAACAGCGCTTTGGCTTTTTCCGGATCGAGCTTGAAGGGCTTATCTTCCAGCGCGCCCAAAAAACCCTTGGGCAAAAACGCCTGATGCACCTCCATGGCGCCGTCCAGTATGGAGCCGGCAATGCCATCGTAATCGATCAGGTATTTCAGGGCCTGGCGCACCTGCGGTTTTGCCAGGGCCGGGTGCTTTTGGTTGAGGCCCAGATAGTAAAGACCGCCCTTGGGTGACGACAAAATGCGGATGTTTTTATCGCCCTGCAGCCCCTTGAGTTGATCCGGGCCCAGATTGCGGGCAATGTCGACATCGCCTTTTTCCAGCAGCAGGCGCTGGGTGGCCGGTTCGGGAATATGGCGGATGATGACCCGTTTCATGGCTGGCGCGCCGTCCCAGTAGGCGTCATTGGCTTCCAGCATCAGCAATTCGCTGGCTTTCCAGGTTTTCAGGGCAAACGGCCCGCTGCCGGCATAATGGGTGCGCAGCCATTCATGACCCAGGTCACCGTTTTTCTCGTGTTTCATGACTTCCGCTTTTTCGACCACCGAGCCGATGGTAGCGGTTAGACAATACAGAAAAAAGGTGGGGGCATAGGCCTTGTCGGTTTCGATGACCATGGTATGAGAACCGGTCGCGCGAATCTTGTCGCGAACATTTTCCGGCGTAAAGCCGAACTGGGTTAAAATGAAGGCCGGCGATTTATCCAAAATTACGGTGCGCTGAAGCGAAAAAGCCGCATCTTCGGCCGTGAGGGGGTTGCCCGAAGCAAAAGTGATGCCCGGCCGGATGACGAATGTGTATGTTTTGCCGTCAGCGCCCACGGTCCAGCTTTCAGCCACGACGCCGTAGATGTTTTCAACATTGTCGACTTCGAACCCGATGAGCCGATCATAGGCGTTGCCTGCGTATTCCGCGCCTGAAAATTCGAAAATTTCAGCCGGATCGAGCGTGATGATGTCATCGAACTGCCAGGCCATAACCAACGCGTTGGGCGGTGTGGCCGCGCCGGCGCTTCCGACGATCAGCATTGTCAGCGACATCAAAATGATTAGCCATCTTTTCATTGGTGTGCCCTCCTTTGCATGGTGATTGGACAAGAAATGCGCCGCGTCCCCGACAAGCGGACCGGGTGGATGCATGTTGATCTGTTTTGCCGACCGGCGTCCGGAGCCGATGTGAAGACACAGCGGCAACCTGTCCGTTCAATAGCATAGAGCGTTCGAAATTCAAAGCCAAAACTGGGCTTGTATTTTTGGCCGACCCGTGCTAGAAATTTCATCCATTCATGCAGGCATGCCATGCAACCATCGGCCGCGGGCGCCAAACCTGTTCACGGCCGTTTTTGTTGCGCAAATTTGCGAACATCGCCTGGCAGGCTGATTACAGGAGTGATCGAATCATGTCAAAATCCAACATCGTTTTGACCGGATTCATGGGCAGCGGCAAAACCACCGTCGGAAAGATGCTGGCAAAGCGACTGGATTATGAATTTGTCGATACCGATGAGCTGATTGAAATCCGCAGCGGCACGAGTATTCCCGCCATTTTTCGTGACAAAGGCGAAGACGCCTTTCGCGATATGGAGCGTGAGATCGCCCGGGAACTGGCCGGTCGAAGCGGGGTGGTGATCTCTACGGGCGGACGCATGATGCTGGATCCGGAAAATGCGCGCATGCTGAGTCAACATGGGCGTGTTTTCTGTTTGGTGGCAACGCCTGAAGAAATTTTGGAGCGCGTGCGCCGCGACGCCGATCATCAACGCCCATTGCTGGATGTGGCCAACCCCATCGAGCGAATTGTCGAGCTGCTGGATCAACGCCGGGATGGTTACGGCCGCTTTACCCAATGGCAAACTTCGGACAAAACGCCCGAGGATGTCACGCGCAACTTAATTGGCGCGGTCGCCGCCAACCCAGACATACGCGTATCGATCGATGCGCCAAGCGAGCGCTACGAATTTATCGTTGGCGGCGGTTTGTTGCCGTATATCACCCATCTGGCCAATATCGGCGGCCCGGTGGCCATCATCACCGACGATCACATTCATGCGCTGTACAGCCAAAGCTGCGGACCGGTCGATACAGTCGTCACGGTCGCTCCGGGCAGCCGGCATAAAACCCTGGCAACCGTGCAAACAATATGTGAACAACTGGTCGATGCCGGCATCGATCGCAACGGCACAGTGATCGGGCTGGGGGGGTCGGTCATCAATGGTCTGGCCGGCTTCGCGGCCGCGATCTATATGCGCGGCATCGATTGCGTACAGTGCCCGACTAGCTTGCTGGCCATGGTCGATACCAGCATCGGCGGCAAAAGCGGCATCAATTTGCCGCAGGGAAAAAATCTGATCGGCGCGTTCAAACACCCCCGGGCGGTCATCGTGGATGTGGCCACCCTGCAAAGCCTGTCTCCGCGAGAGTTTGCCTGCGGCATGGCCGAAGTCATCAAGCATGCCCTGATTGCCGACCACGAACTGCTCAGGCAAATTGAAACCGACGGTTGGATATTGCGGGCCGACGGATCGGGGCCCTCCCCCGCGGATCTGCAGGCATTGGTGGCGCGCGCCATCCAGGTCAAAATAAACATTGTGCAGCAAGACCCGTTCGATCGTGGGCGTCGACAGGTACTCAATTTGGGACATACATTCGCCCATGCCATCGAGCAGGTCAGCGGCCATCGCATTCGGCATGGCGAAGCCGTGGCCCTGGGGCTGGTGGCGGCGGCCAATTTATCGGCGCGCCTGGGGCATTGCGCATCTGAATTGCAACAACGAATCGAGGCGGTGCTGGATGCCACCCAACTGCCCAGACGCCTTCCCCGACAGCTTGATCCCAATCAATTGTTGCAGGTGATGCGTCACGACAAAAAAAACAAGGCCGGGCGGATGCGCCTGGTGTTGCCGCGCGGAGTTGGCGATGTGTTTGTGGCCGACGATGTGGATCCGGCAGCAATTACAGATGCCTTGCGATCAATTTCAGAATAAATATACACATGCGTCGTGCCGGTTGAGATCGTTGATGACTTCAAAAAATAGTTTATATACCCTCATTGGCGAACACAAAACCTTGTTCATCATCGTCATTGTCGGGCTGTTTCTGATCGAGCTGGAAATATTCGCGGTCGCGGCCATCAAATCCGGTCGCCAATCCCGGCTGCAGGTCATTGATCGGCATGGTCAGGTCATCCATGAAACTGATGGCGACAACCTGAGCGATTTCAATAAATATTACTTTGAAAAAACCTTTGGTCCACTGTCCGACTATCAGGTCAAGCTGATGGTGCGTGATACGCCGTTCCCTTTCCGGGCCTGGTTTTCCGCGGCCATCGGACTGCCAATCGGCATTGTGCTGTTGGTTGCATTCGTCATACGCGCCTATGCGTTTCTCATTTTGGGAGACCGGCCCTCTAACACAGCCGGATCGGAAGCGCCGCCGGCAGCCGAAAGCCGGTTTGAAGCCATCCTGAGCCGCGTCAGTCGGCTCAATATTTTCATTATCGGGTTTCTGGCGTTCATGGTGGTTTTTGCCTATTGGGTCATTCCCAACACAATCATCCATGCCGGGCGAATGGGTATCGATACCTTAATTCGGTATAAATGGTTTTTTTTGGCCGTTGCCGCTGTGTTGATCGGTTTTTTCATCTGGATCATTTATCTGCGGTATCTGTTGGCCCGTAAAACGATCGAAAGCCAAACCGAGGTGAACAAATACCGGCTGACGCTTCAATATCAAGGCGCGGCAGCCCTGAATCATGATGATAGCGGGGCCGGTCGCATCGGCTGGGATGGCGACATCCAGACCGTTGCCGGCTCCGGCGAGGTTGACGGCGCTGATCGAAAACCGATCGCCAAGCGGTTGACGGACCGCGATGGATAATCGGCATGAATATACAACCAGCCCAAACATTGTCATTAATTTTGAGGTGTTGGCAGCATAAAAAAAATCTCTCCCGGCCCCCTTTGCCAAAGGGAGGATATTGAACCCAGCGGTATCGTTCATGGGTAAAAAATTAGCAGAAATGACTGTTTTCAACCATTCCATATGTGCCCCAACGGCATACAGCCGGCCAACAATCTTGATCGGCGCAATGCCCGGCATGTGACCTCATGCAAATAATCGCCGCGCATTCATCTACCGACTTCGACGGCCTGGCCTCCATGGTGGCGGCCACGCTGATCTATCCGGGCGCCCAGCCGGTGCTGCACAAGGCGGTCAACCCCAACGTCAAGGCATTTTTGTCGATTCATAAAGATTGGCTGCGCCTGCTTGATATCGATGATCTGGATATGAATCAGGTCGATCGGTTGGTCGTGGTCGACACCAATAACTGGCGCCGGATCGGCCGGCTGGCTGAATTGAAAGGCAAACCGCTGCGTGAAATCATTTTGTGGGACCATCACCCGGGGCCGGGTAATATCCGGGCGCACTGGGCGTGCCGTGAGCCGATGGGGGCCAATATCACACTGATGGTGCGGCGTTTGAAAGCTGAGCGTAAGATTATTACCCCTATTCAAGCGACACTTTTTTTAGCCGGATTGTATGAAGATACCGGTCAGTTGAGTTTTCCCGCCACGCAAGCCGAAGATGCCCATGCCGCCGGTTATCTGCTGGATCGCAAGGCCGATCTGGGGGTGTTGGGCGGTTTTTTGCGGCCGGCGTATGGCGAACAGCAAAAACAATTGCTTTTCCAGATGATCCGTGATGCGTCACGCCGGCGTATCAACGGCTATTGGGTCAGCGTTGCCACCGCATCCATCAATGGCCATGTCGATGGTCTGGCTGTCGTGGTGCGCATGTATCGCGAAATTGTCAATGTAGATGCGGCATTCGGCATTTTCAGCCAGACCGGTCGTAACAAATGCATTGTGATCGGGCGCAGTCGAATCGATGAGTTGGACGTAGGGCAAATGATGCGGACTCTGGGCGGTGGCGGGCATCCGGGCGCGGGATCGGCGCTGCTTAAAAACGCGCCCGCAGCGACTGTGGCGCAAATGATTACCGATTTGATTGCCGGTAATCACCAACATTCGGTTCAAATTACCGATCTAATGTCCTTTCCGGTGTTCACGGCATCGTCCGATACCCCCATGGGCGATATTGCCCATGTCCTTAAAAGCAAGGGGTGCACCGGCTTGCCGGTGGTGGACAATGGCCGTCTGGTGGGCGTGATTTCACGTCGGGATTTTAAAAAAATTAAACGCGACAGACAGCTGCAGGCGCCGGTACGGGCATTCATGCGCACCCCGGTTGTCACCATCGGACCGCAAAAAAGCCCGGTTCAGGCTTCGCGCTTATTGGTCAAGCACGATATCGGTCGATTGCCGGTGGTTCAGGATGGCCGGATTATCGGGATCGTCACCCGTTCGGATGTGATGCGCTATTATTATGATTTATTGCCGGACTGACGATTCGGATGAAAGGATGTAAACGATTGTGAAAACGGTTTTGGTCACCGGCGGCGGCGGTTTTTTGGGTCAGGCAATCGTTCGACGTCTGGTTGCGCGCCGGATAACGGTGCGCAGCCTGTCGCGCCGGTATTATTATGAATTGGCGGCCCTGGGCGTAACTCAGATACAGGGCGATTTGCGTGAACCGCAGGTGGTGGCCCATGCATGCCAAGGCGTGGATACGGTATTTCATACGGCGGCTAAGGCAGGCGTGTGGGGGCGCTATGATGATTATTATCAACCCAATGCGCGGGGCACGCAGCATGTGATCGAGGCCTGCCGAAACCGGGGCGCGCGGTTGATTCATACCAGTTCGCCCAGTGTGGTGTTTACCGGCAAACACATGGCCGGGGTCAATGAACAGGCGCCTTATCCGCGGCATTTTCATGCCGCCTATCCGCAAACCAAAGCCCTGGCGGAACAGCAGGTCAGACAGGCCGCCAAAAACGGGTTGCCGGCTATTGTTTTGCGGCCACATTTGATATGGGGCCCCCGAGACAACCATTTGACACCGCGCATACTGGCGCGCGGCCAGCGATTGCGTCAGGTTGGAAACGGCCTTAACCGGGTGGACACGATTTATATCGACAACGCCGCCGACGCCCACATGCTGGCCGCCGATGCGCTGGCGCGACAGCCGGAGCTATCCGGTCGCGTCTATTTTATCAGCCAGGATCAACCGGTGCGGCTGTGGTGGATGGTCAACGCCATTTTGGATGCCGGCGGCCAGGCGCCGGTCAGCCGGGCGATCTCACCTGCTGCGGCGTGGACCATTGGATTGATGATGGAGAGCGTTTACAGATGTCTGCCGCGCCTGGGCGAGCCGCCAATGACGCGTTTTGTCGCCGGAGAACTGGCAACCGATCATTGGTTCGACATATCCGCGGCTAAAAATGATTTGGGATATCGGCCCAACGTGTCGATCGAGGAGGGGCTGCGACGGCTGCGGCGGTGGCTCAAACGCCGATCAGTCTGACTAGGCCGGTTCGTCGTCATCCGGCAGCGGGCCAATCTTTTTTTGCGCCCATACCGCCAGTTGTTCACGAAAAATTTTTGAATTGTGCCGAATGTCTACTGGAAATGCCGGATGAAACAGCACATGATCGATCGGTTCCGTCAATGGGTGGGATTTGGCCAATTCCAGCAGTTCACGTTGCAGCAGACGGCGCGTTTTACCTTTGACCGGTTCAAGCGTTTCAATGCAGATCACCGGATGCTGAGCCCCAGGCCGTCCCAGGCCAACCAGCGCGCTGCGATACACCAGTGCATGGTTGTTGAACAAGGATTCACAGGGAATGGTGAACAGATCGCCCGCGGCGGTTTGCACCCGATGGCTTTTGCGCCCGCAAAACCAGATGCGGCCCTTTGAATCGCGCCAACCCAAATCGCCCATGCGATGCCAGAAGGTGTCGCCATCAGCTATTTTTGCCGACGCATCGGCTTCAGGCCGGTCAAAATATTGCCGGGTCACCCATTTGGCCTGAACCGTTATTTCGCCAATCTCACCATCCGGCGCCGGCAGGTCTTCACGCCATTTTTCAATGGGGTCATCGGTGATGGTGATAATTTCAATGGTCATGCCCGCAACGGCGCGGCCCACGCACATGCCATAGCCCTGTTCGGTCAAAGGGGCGGTTTGAGACAGGATTTCCTGACTGCCGATCGATGTGACCGGCATGGCTTCGCTGGCGCCGTATGGGGTGTAAATTTGGGTTTCAGGCTTCAGCATGGCGCTGAACTGTTCGATATTGGCCGGTGAAACCGGGGCCCCGGCCGAAACCACCCGTTTGAGCGACGGTAGTTTGATGCCGATGTCTTTGCCGAACGCTCCCACGCGGTTGAGCAGCGCCGGAGAGGCGAACATGTTGGTGACCCCCTGGTTGATGACCGCCTCTAAAATTTTGTCTTGCTCCACTTCAGCCGGCCGGGTTGGGTCCATGTCCGGAATAATTGCGGTCATGCCCATGGCCGGATCGAACAGGGCAAACAGTGGGAATGTGGGCAAATCGATTTCGCCGGGCTGGATGTTGAAATGATCGCGAATGCAGCGCACTTGCGAATCAAAGGCGCCATGCGTGTATACCACGCCTTTGGCCGGCCCCGTGCTGCCGGTGGTAAACACCACCGCCGCGGTTTCATCGGCAGCCGTGGCGGCGATTTCAAAGGGTTCCCATGGGCGCATCCATATGGTGCGCAGCGTGGCGCCGGTCCAAAACCAACGACGACCGATGGTGACGCACCGTTGGACGGTTTTGAAATGGCGCGGATATAAAAACCGCAGCAAATGCGCCTTGGAGATTCCAATGAAGGCTTCGGGTCGGCTTTGCTGCAAACAGGTGACCATGCGTTTGATGCCCATGCCCGGATCGACGACTACCGGCGCCGCGCCCACCTTGAACAGGGCAAATGTCAGGGCAAAAAATTCCATGCTGGGTTTGACCATCAGGATGGTTCGCACGCCACGGCTGATGCCGATGCGCGTGAGGCCGTGGGCCAACATGTCGCTGGCATGGTCGAGCTGAGTGAAAGTCAGGTGGCTGTAGCAAACATTGCCGACATGATCGCGGCTGACCGGATAGACCACTGCGCGCTGATAAGGATTTTTTTCAGCCATTTGGCGCAAATGGGTCGCAATGTTGACAGTGGTCGATTTTGCCGTTCTTTTGACGGAAGATTGATTTGTATCGGTGCCCATAAATCTGATTTTCATCTGTTTGGTTTGCAGCCAAGCACGGGTGCTGCCCGCGGCCCGGTGTTGTTTCTATTTGCCGGACTGTACGCACACGCGGCATTTGTAACCGAAGTTTTCGGTTATTGCAAGGATGTTCCGTGAAATGCAACGATTCTAGCTTTGGTTAAATCGTTATCGAAATCGCTATCGGGATGGGTATCGACTAAATCAATTTTAGCTATAAATTCGGCTTATGGATCGATTTCGATACCGAATGAATGCCGGTTTTCCGGAATTGCAAGTCAAGTGATGTATTAAATCCGCATCCGGGCCGAAAACCGCGCCATCTATCCGGCATCGGATATGAATCGGTCAACCTTCATCAGCATGGCGCCCACATCGTCCGGCGCCATCCAGCAGATATGGTCATCCGCGCCAAACCAGGTCATCTGGCGCTTGGCGTAACGGCGCGTATCACGTTTGAGCAATCTCACGGTTTCTTCCCAATCAACCGCGTCGGCCAAAAAATCGACCATGTGCCGATACCCGATTGACTGCATCGATTTCAATTGGCCGTCATATCCGGCCGCCAGCAGCCCACGCGCCTCTTCCAGCAAACCGGCTGACAACATGGCGTCTACCCGCTGATCGATGCGCGCATACAGGTCTGCGCGCGGCAGGGTCAGGCCTAGTTTCAGGGTATCGAAACGTTGAAGCTGAAACTGATGGGCGCTTTGATGCCATGACATGGGTTTGCCGGTGATTTCATAGGTTTCAAGCGCCCGAATGATCCTGAACAGATCGTTCGGGTGAATGCGCGCGGCGCTGTCGGGATCGACTGATGTCAACTGTCGATGCAAATGCCCGGCGCCATGGCGTCGCTCATTGGCTTTAAGTTGTTCACGGCGCCGCGGATCGCCTTTATGGGCTTCGGTCAAGCCATGCAGCAGGGCTTTGATATACAGCCCCGTGCCGCCGGCCACCACCGGCAACCGATGGGAGGCTTGCAATTGCTCGATCAATGGCAGGGCTCGGCGCTCGAACCGGGCGGCGTCAAATGCTTCATCCGGATCCACAATGTCAATCATATGATGCACAGCGGCAGCCTGTTCCGCAAGTGTGGGTTTGGCCGAACCGATGTCCATTTGCCGATAAATCTGCATGGAATCAGCGGAAATGATTTCAGTGTTGAATCGTCTGGCAATGGCGATTGCCGCCGTGGTTTTGCCCACGCCGGTTGGCCCGCAAACCACGACTATTTTGGGCAGCGCCGTCATGGCTGCATGTTCAACAGACATATGTTCCAATCTTGATTGAGATTCCATGGTTTGGTCATCCAACGGGTTTACGACTTTTTCATTTTTCAGATGATTGCTTTATCATATCAACATAATAACAGCAATTTTAATTGTGGCGCGAAATTGGGATCGGGATCGGCGCTTAACATTGAAGCGCAGATTGACGGTTGACAGTGAATGAACCATCATATATTTGGTCTCGGACGACAGATTTGCGGGCAGCGCCCGCATTCATCTTTCATCTGCGGCATTTACGCATGAATATGCGGAAAGGGTATTTTTGTCCCGCCTTCCCAATACGAGGCAACTGGCCCAATTGATTCGCAGCCCCTATCTGCTCTCAATTTTTTCCGTTTCCAGCATCACGGTTTTGGTCAAGGCGCTGGCTGCCGTCAAAGAGATTGCCATTGCCTGGCGATATGGCGTCAGTGATGATTTGGATGCCTATCTGATTGCATTTGTATATGTTTTGTTCATGGTCAATATTATCGGCAACGCCTTGATTTCATCCTTTGTGCCAACGTATATTCGCGTACGCGAAACTGATGGAAAGGATGCAGCTCGGGCGCTGCTGGCCAATGTGAGCGCCTGGTGCGTGATCTCGATGCTGATGGTTTGCCTGGCCCTGGCCCTGCTTTCTTCCTGGGTGGTGCCGTTGCTGGCGTCGGGGTTTGATGCGCGCAAACTGTCGCGCGCCTTCCTGTTTGCTTATATCATGCTGCCGATTCCATTGCTGTTTGGCATGTCAACCCTATGGGGCGCGGTGCTGAATGCGCACAATCACTTCAGGTTGACGGCATTTACGCCCATATGCGTATCGGCTGCGGTCATTGTTTTGGTGTCATTCCGGGGCCGGTCCTGGGGCGGGCTGGCACTGGCCATTGGCACGGTGGCGGGCTATTGCGTCGAGTTGATCATGGTTGGACGTGGGTTGGCGCGCCAGGGTCTGTTGCCGGCGCCGCGCGTGCGCAAGCCGGACCCGCAGATCAAAACGGTCATTTCCCAGTTCGTGCCGCTGATGATTGCCTCTTCCATGACCATCGGCGCGGCCTTGATCGATCAGGCCATGGCCGCCATGCTGGCGCCGGGCAGCGTGGCGGCGCTCAATTACGGCAGCCGACCGGCTTTCTTGATTTTCAGCCTCAGCGCCGCGGTGTGGATTGTGGCCTTGCCCAAATTTTCCAACCTGGCGGCCACGCGCCAAACCGTTGCCATGAAACGTTTGCTGAACCATCACCTGCTGGCAATCATGGCGGTCGGCATTCCCCTGGGGATTGTGCTGATTGTATGGTCAACGCCGATTGTCGGCCTGCTTTTTCAACGCGGCGCATTTTCGCCGGCCGATACCGTCATGGTGGCCCGCATTCAAGCCTGCTATGCCCTGCAAACGCCGTTTTACATCGCCCTGATGGTTATGATGCGCATGTTGTCGGCATTGAACCGCAATCAGATACTGATGCTCAGCGGCGCCATCAGCCTGGTGCTCAATATCGGGTTCAATCTGATTGGAATTCATTTTTTCGGCGTGGCCGGCATTGCGCTGTCAACCTCGGGGGTGGCCATGTTCAGTTTTGTCTTTTTGCTGCTTGCGCTCCGACGGGCCCTGTCATGATGCCGCCGGTCAACGTCATTGCCTATACCCAGGGTCAACACGTGCCCAGCGCGCGCTTTCGCGTGCGCCAATACATTCCTGACCTGGCTGAACACGGCATTTTTTTGAAAGAAAGCTATACCGCGTGGGGCGGCTATCCGCCACATGCCAAATGGGCCCGGCCGTTTTGGGGCGCGGCATCACTGATGCAGCGACTGGCGCAACTGGCCCGGCCGGCCGATGCGCGGATGACCCTCCTGCAGCGTGAACTTTTTTCCACCTTGGCCACGCTAGAGCGCTTTACCCGGCGGCCGCGCCTGTTTGATGTGGACGATGCCGTCTGGCTGCCGCGGCCGGCTGCGACGCAAACAATTGCCCGCGCCTGCGACGGCATAATTTGCGGCAATGCTTTTCTGGCAAACCGGTTCAGCCGATGGCACAAGCAAATTTATATTTTACCTACGGCTATCGATATACAACGATTTAAGCCGGCGGCCGCAACCGATCCGGCGCGACCGCGGCCGGTCATCGTGTGGTCCGGCAGCAGCAGCGGGTTTGTTTATCTGCACAGCATTGAAGCGGCGCTGCAGCGCGTGCTGACGGCATGCCCGGACGCGCGTCTGCGCATCATTGCCGATCGGCCGCCGCGATTGACCCGAATCGATGCGCGGCGCGTTGAATTTTGGCGATGGGATCCGCAGGCTGAAGTGATCGGTCTGCAGCAAGCTGACATCGGCATCATGCCGCTGATCGACACGGAATGGGCGCGCGGTAAATGCAGCTTCAAACTGCTGGCCTATCTGGCCTGCGGACTGCCGGTGGTCGCCGACGCGGTGGGCATGAATACCGATATTTTGTCGATGGCCAAATCCGGCCTGGCGGCTAACGGTCAGGGCCAATGGGTTGATGCCCTGTTGCATGTGATCGATCATATCGACCACTACAAACATGTGGCCCTGAAAGACCGCGCGACAATTGCGCACGCATACGGCACGCCGGCCATTGCCGCGCGACTGGCAGCGATTATCAGGAAATTTTGTTGACATGGCCTCCCGCAACCGATCTGCATTGGCAGTGACGCATTTGATTACCACGCTTGATCTGGGCGGCGCTGAAACCGCGCTGTACAATCTGGTTGACGGCCGTGCGCGATGTCGCCATGATGTGCTTTGCCTGGCCGGGTTGGGAGAATACGGGCTCAGGCTCAGACAAAACGGCATTTCCGTGCACGCCTTGAACATGACGCGCCAATGGACCGACATCCTGAAATTGCCCGCGCTGGTTCGGCTGCTGAAAAATCGACAGCCGGACGCGCTGCAAACCTGGATGTATCATGCCGACTTGCTGGGCACGGCCGCCGGCGTCCTGGCCCGCATTCCCCATATTTTCTGGAATGTGCGCTGCTCATATATCGACTGGCGCCACTATGCCTGGACCACGCGCTGGATCGTGAGGCTGCTGGCGGCCGTGTCCAGCGTGCCGCATACCATTGTCACCAATTCGCATGCCGCTATTGATTTACACCGGCGCCTGGGCTACCAGGCGCGGCGCTGGGTGGTTATCCCCAATGGATTTGACACCCAACGGTTTCAGCCCAGCGCATCTGCCGGGCACGGGTTTCGCGTGCGCCATCAGGTTGCCGGCGCCCTGATCGGAATGGTGGCGCGCTTTGATCCGATGAAAGATTTTGCCACCTTTGCTCAGGCCGCTGGCATTCTGGCGCGTTGCCGGCCTGATGTCCGGTTTGTGCTTGCCGGCACGGATGTGAACCACCACAACCCGAAATTGATAACGCTGCTGCGCGACAGCGGGGTGCTGGCGCGCTGCCTGTTGCTGGGTCCGCGAAACGATCTGGAAAGACTTTATCCGGCCCTGGATCTGCTGACACTGACATCGCGCGGCGAAG
>JGI10211J34971_10002046_pt1 | contig 16571 bp, 11 predicted proteins | sample Etolagsediment_FD_34971 | JGI IMG/M metagenome (IMG submission 34971) | reverse complement strand
CATACCCCGACCACCCGACTGGCGCACAAAGCGGCCTTCCTGATTGACCGGCTTGCGGATGGTCTCTCGGTAAGAGACCTGCGGTTTTCCGACGTTCGCCTCGACGTGAAATTCGCGCTTCATGCGATCGACGATAATTTCGAGGTGCAATTCACCCATGCCGGAGATAATCGTCTGCCCCGACTCTTCATCCGTACGCACCCGGAAGGACGGATCTTCCTGGGCCAGTTTGCCGAGCGAAATACCCATTTTTTCCTGATCGGCCTTGGTGCGCGGCTCGACCGCGACCGAAATCACCGGCTCGGGAAACTCCATTTTCTCCAGCACAATCACGGCATTCAGGTCGCACAGCGTTTCACCGGTGGTGACATCTTTCAAGCCAACCGCAGCGGCGATATCACCGGCACGCACTTCCTTGATCTCGTCGCGATGATTGGCATGCATCTGCAGGATTCGGCCAATTCGCTCTTTTTTATCCTTAATCGGGTTGTATACAGCGTCACCCGAATTGAGGACACCGGAATACACTCGAAAGAATGTCAGGTGACCCACATAGGGGTCACTGGCAATCTTGAAGGCCAACGCAGAAAACGGCTCTTCATCGGATGGATGCCGCTCCGCATCTTCATCGTTCAGCAGGTGACCATTGATGGCCGGCACATCGGCTGGAGACGGCATGTAATACACCACCGCATCCAACACTGACTGCACACCCTTGTTTTTGAATGCGCTACCGCAAAAGGTCGGCACAATCTCGTTACGCAGAGTGCGCTCCCGAATGCCCTGGCGAACCTCATCGACACTCAGGTCGCCGCCATCCAGATAACGCTCCATCAGGTCATCATTTGCTTCCGCGGCGCTTTCAACCAGATGTTCGCGCCACTTATTACAGATATCCTGCAGATCTGCAGGGATTTCACCTTCGACATAGGTCAGCCCCATGTTGGTTTCATCCCACAGGATCGCCTTCATCTTCACCAGATCAATGACGCCCTTAAAATTTTCTTCTGCGCCGATATTGACCTGCATGGGCACTGGGTTGCTGCCCAGACGGGTACGGATCTGTTCGATAACCCGAAAGAAGTCCGCGCCAGCGCGATCCATCTTATTGACGAACGCCATGCGCGGGACATGATATTTGTTGGCCTGCCGCCAAACCGTTTCGGATTGAGGCTCTACGCCACCAACCGCGCAAAACACGGCACAGGCCCCATCCAGAACACGCAATGAGCGCTCGACCTCGATGGTAAAATCAACGTGACCAGGCGTATCGATGATATTGATACGATGCTGCTCGAACTGCTGGTCCATGCCTTTCCAGAAACAGGTCGTGGCAGCAGATGTGATCGTTATCCCTCGCTCCTGCTCCTGCTCCATCCAATCCATGACGGCAGCACCGTCATGAACCTCACCAATCTTGTGAGACACGCCGGTGTAATACAGAATCCTTTCTGTCGTGGTCGTTTTGCCCGCATCGATATGCGCCATAATGCCGATATTGCGATAACGGCTGATCGGTGTAGAACGGGCCACGACAAAAATCTCCGATGGAAGTAATTACCAACGGAAGTGTGAGAATGCCTTGTTAGCCTCAGCCATCTTGTGCGTATCTTCACGCTTTTTAACCGCAGAGCCCTTGTTTTCTGAGGCATCCAGCAATTCACCAGCCAGCTTACTGGCCATGGTCTTTTCACCACGTTTTTTGGCGGCATCGATCAACCAGCGCATGGCCAGCGTATTACGACGGGTTGGACGCACCTCAACAGGCACCTGATAGGTTGCACCACCGACACGGCGGGACTTGACCTCGACCACCGGGCGAACGTTTTCCAGCGCCTTCTCCATCAGTTCGACAGAATCCTGTTTTGACTTGTCGGCAACCGTATTGAGCGCTCGATACATGATCTTTTCGGCAACCGACTTCTTGCCGTTGCGCATGATCATATTGATGAACTTGGAGACCTGCTGGTCGTGAAATTTTGGATCCGGCAGAACTTCTCTTTTCGGAACTTCTCTACGTCTTGGCATCTTGCTTTACCTGATTACGCTTATTTGGGCCGCTTGGCGCCATACTTGGAACGACCCTGACGGCGATCGGATACACCCTGGGTATCGAGACTGCCGCGAACTGTGTGATAACGCACACCCGGCAGATCCTTGACACGACCACCCCTGACCAGCACGACCGAGTGCTCCTGCAGATTGTGGCCTTCGCCACCGATATAGGAAGTCACTTCATAACCAGTTGTCAGACGCACACGAGCCACTTTACGCAGCGCCGAATTCGGCTTTTTTGGCGTAGTGGTATAAACACGGGTACAGACACCGCGCTTCTGGGGTGACGCTTCGAGTGCGGGCACATTGCTCTTGTAAGTCTTGGACTTACGTGGCTTACGCACTAACTGGTTAATGGTTGCCATACTGTACGGTTCTCCTGCAATTGCAGAGTTTGTGAATTCATTTCAATAAAAAAACAGCAACTGTTCAGATTGCCAGAATACTTTGACAATATGCCCAATTACTGTCGCTTTAGAGCCTAAAACAAAGACAGGCCATGGGTTATAGACATGACCTGTATTCAGGGAGGCGGAATTTTAGGGCTGCAGACCCGTGCTGTCAACCGTTAAAGTGACAGCAGGGTCAGTCAGTTCCTTATTTTACTCGGCCGAGGGTGATTCTCCACCCGGTTCAGAGCCGGTCTCGCCAGTTGTCACCACCTCGGCCACGGACGACATATCGAGTACCGGCGCAGTAGACGGCATCACCGGCATGGTCGGCTGATCACGCAGTGAACGACGCTCCTCATGGAAGGCCTGTCCGGTACCCGCTGGAATCAGTCGCCCGACGATGACGTTCTCTTTCAGTCCACGCAGATCATCCTTGGCGCCCCTGACCGCTGCTTCGGTCAATACGCGCGTGGTCTCCTGGAACGAAGCGGCCGAGATAAACGATTCGGTCACCAGCGAGGCCTTGGTGATGCCAAGTAGATCCTGGCTGTAAGTCGCCGGCTGCTTGTTGTGCGCAATCGCCTTATCATTCAGGTTAAGCACACGCGACTTGTCGACCTGATCGCCCTTCAACAGCTTGGTATCGCCGCCATCAATGATCGTAACCTTGCGCATCATCTGACGCACGATGACCTCAATGTGCTTGTCGTTGATACCCACGCCCTGCAGACGGTAAACATCCTGAACCTCGTTGACCATGTAATTGGTCAATTCACCGACGCCCTTGATGCGCACGATATCGTGTGAATCCATTTCACCGTCAACCAGCACCTCACCCTTATCGACGTGCTCACCTTCGAACACGTTGATGTGACGGAACTTCGGAATCAGGGTTTCGACCGAATTTTCTTTATCATCGGTAATGACCAGGCGTTTCTTGCCCTTGGTTTCCTTACCGAACGATACGGTACCGGTAATTTCGGCCAGTACCGCAGGCTCTTTCGGTTTACGCGCCTCGAACAGATCCGCCACCCGCGGCAAACCACCGGTGATATCACGGTTCTTGGAAGATTCCTGTGGAATACGCGCCAATACATCACCCACATCGATGGAGGCGCCATCCTCGACGTTGACAAAGGCGCCGCCGGGCAGCATGTAGTGCGCGGGTATGTTCGTACCGGCATAACACAGCGAATCACCGTTCTCGTCGATGAGCTCGATCGTCGGACGCAGTTCCTTGCCCTGCGATGACCGAATGGAATCATCCATAACCTCGATAGAAGACAGACCGGTTATCTCGTCCGTCTTGTGCTGCACGGTCACCGACTCAACAAAGTCGGAGAACTTGATCTTGCCCGCCACCTCGGTGATGACCGGGTGCATGTGCGGATCCCAATGAGCAATGACGGTACCCGCGTCGATAGCGCCGCCATCAGCGACACCAAACTCCGAACCATATTGAATCTTGTAGCGCTCTTTTTCACGACCATTGGCATCGATAATGCCAACCTCGCCCGAACGGGAAACCGATATCTGCTTGCCACTGGAGTTGGTGACCGTTTTTACGTTATGGAATTTTACGGTACCGCTGTTACGCGCTTCGATACTGCTGACAGAAGCCGAACTGCTGGCCGCGCCACCGATATGGAAGGTCCGCATGGTCAACTGCGTGCCGGGTTCACCGATCGACTGGGCAGCGATAACACCAACTGCTTCACCCTTGTTAACCAGGTGTCCACGCGCCAGTTCTCGACCATAACACTTGGCGCAGATACCGTAACGCTCTTCACAGCTTACCGGCGATCGCACCATCAATTCATCGAGCCCCAGCTTGTTGATCGTATCGACTTCTTTTTCTTCCAGCAGGGTACCTCTTGGAATCACGACATCGCCGTTTTCATCGAACACATCCTGCTGGCTCACGCGCCCCAGAATCCGTTCACCAAGTTCGACTGTGATATCACCACCCTCGATAACCGGTCGCATCAACAGTCCCTCTTCGGTACCACAGTCGTCGGTCGATACGACCAGATCCTGCGAAACGTCGACCAGACGGCGCGTCAGGTAACCTGAGTTTGCCGTTTTCAGCGCGGTATCGGCCAGGCCTTTACGTGCGCCGTGGGTTGAGATGAAGTACTGCAGTACGTCGAGACCCTCACGGAAGTTCGCGGTGATCGCGTTTTCGATGATGGAGCCATCCGGCTTGGCCATCAGTCCGCGCATACCAGCCAGCTGACGAATCTGGGCCGCGCTACCACGCGCTCCCGAATCAGCCATGATGAAGATACTGTTGAAGCTGTCCTGCTGGACTTCGTTCCCTTCAGCATCCACAACCGTTTCCTTTCCCAGCTTGTCCATCATCGCACGCGCAACCTGATCATTGGCATGCGACCAGATGTCGACGACCTTGTTATAGCGCTCGCCAGAGGTCACCAGGCCAGTGGCCCACTGCTTTTCGATCTCTTTAATCTCGTTTTCAGCGTTGCTGATGATGGTGGTTTTCTCGTCGGGAATAACCATATCGTTGACACCGATCGAAACACCTGCCTTGGTCGCATAGAAATAGCCGGTATACATCAACTGGTCAGCCAGAATGACGGTATCCTTGAGGCCGATCTCGCGGTAGCAGGCATCGATCAAAGACGATACCGCTTTTTTGTCGAGGGTGCGGTTGATCAGATCAAATGACAGCCCCTTGGGCAGCAATTCACTTAAGATCGCGCGACCAACGGTCGATTCAACCAGACGCCGACTGCGGTGTTTGTTGCCGTCTTCGTCAAGCGTGAATTCGTTAACACGAAACTTGATGCGCGCCTGTAATACGCAGGCGTGGTTATTGTAGGCACGCAAAGCCTCCTTGGAGTCGGCAAAGATCATGCCCTCGCCCTTGACGTTGATGCGCTCGCGGGTCATGTAATACAGGCCCAGGATAATATCCTGAGTCGGCACAATGATCGGCTTGCCATTGGCGGGCGACAGAATGTTGTTGGTCGACATCATCAACGCGCGCGCTTCGAGCTGGGCCTCGATGGACAGCGGGATATGCACCGCCATCTGGTCGCCGTCAAAGTCAGCATTGAACGCGGTACAGACCAGCGGATGCAGCTGAATCGCCTTACCTTCGATCAAGGTCGGTTCGAACGCCTGGATACCAAGGCGGTGCAGTGTCGGAGCGCGGTTAAGCATGACGGGATGCTCGCGGATAACCTCTTCGAGGATATCCCACACCTCGGCCACCTCGCGCTCGACCAATTTCTTGGCGGCCTTGATGGTGGTCGCAAGCCCTCGCAGTTGCAGCTTGGAGAAAATAAACGGCTTGAACAGCTCAAGCGCCATTTTTTTGGGCAGACCGCATTGGTGCAGGCGCAAGGCCGGACCAACCACGATGACCGAGCGACCCGAATAGTCGACCCGTTTACCCAGCAGATTCTGACGGAAACGGCCCTGCTTGCCCTTGATCATGTCAGACAAGGATTTTAGCGGGCGTTTGTTGGTGCCGGTAATGGCGCGACCGCGGCGACCGTTATCAAGCAGCGCATCGACCGCTTCCTGCAACATGCGTTTTTCGTTGCGCACGATGATGTCGGGCGCACTCAGCTCAAGCAGCCGCTTGAGCCGGTTGTTTCGATTGATCACGCGGCGATAGAGATCGTTCAGGTCAGAGGTCGCAAAACGACCGCCATCCAGCGGAACCAATGGGCGTAAATCGGGAGGCAATACCGGCAGTACGGTCATGACCATCCACTCCGGCCTGTTGCCAGAATCGATGAACGACTCGACCAGCTTCAGGCGCTTGGACAAGCGCTTGAACTTTGTTTCGGATTTGGTCGACTCGATTTCTTCGCGCAACTGCTGGGCCTCGCTATGCAGGTCGACATTTTGCAGCAATTCATAGACGGCCTCGGCACCCATTTTGGCGTTAAAGTCATCGCCGAATTCTTCAATCGCTTCGAGGTAGGCCTCATCGGTCAACAACTGGCCTTTCTCCAGCGTGGTCATACCAGGGTGGATAACCACGAATCCCTCGAAGTACAACACACGCTCGATGTCACGCAGGGTCATGTCCAACAACAGACCGATACGCGACGGCAATGATTTCAGGAACCAGATGTGGGCAATCGGACAGGCCAGTTCGATATGGCCCATACGCTCGCGCCGCACCTTGGTCTGAGTGACCTCAACGCCGCACTTTTCACACACCACGCCGCGATGTTTGAGGCGCTTGTACTTGCCGCATAGACATTCGTAGTCCTTGACCGGTCCGAACACCTTGGCGCAAAACAGTCCATCACGCTCGGGCTTGAACGTGCGGTAATTAATGGTTTCCGGTTTTTTGACCTCGCCATAAGACCATGAACGCACCATATCAGGTGACGCCAGGCCGACGCGAATGAAATCAAAGTCGTCGTCTTGACCGGGTTGCTTCAGCAGATTGAGTAAGTCTTTCATCGTTGCTCCTGTTGCCTAATTCGAATGCCGTCAGACCAGTGTCTATTCGCGCTCGAGTTCGATATTCAAGCCTAAAGAACGGATTTCCTTAAGCAACACGTTGAATGATTCTGGCATCCCCGCCTCCATAGCGAAGTTACCGTCGACAATGTTCTTGTACATCTTGTTACGTCCGTTGACGTCATCAGATTTCACCGTCAGCATTTCCTGCAGGGTGTACGCCGCGCCATAGGACTCGAGTGCCCACACCTCCATCTCACCAAATCGCTGACCACCGAATTGAGCCTTGCCGCCAAGCGGTTGCTGGGTAACCAGACTGTAAGGTCCGGTAGAACGCGCATGCATCTTGTCGTCAACCAGGTGGTTGAGCTTTAGCATGTACATGTAACCCACGGTAACCGGGCGATCAAAGGCTTCACCGGTACGGCCGTCATACAGGATGGTCTGTCCGCTTTCGGGCAATTCTGCCAGCGCCAACATTTCCTTGATCTCATCTTCCTCTGCACCATCGAATACCGGTGTTGCCATCGGCACGCCCTTGCGCAGGTTATTACACATCTCCATGACCTCGTCGTCATCGAGCTGCTTGAGATCGAGTTTGTCAGCACGTGAGTTGTACACCTTGCCCAGAAAATCTCGCAGATCCTTGGCCTTGCGCTGTTGATCGAGCATCTGGCCAATCTTCAGCCCGACGCCCTTGGCAGCCCAACCCAGGTGCGCTTCGAGGATCTGCCCGACATTCATACGCGACGGTACACCCAGCGGGTTCAGCACCACGTCAACCGGCGTGCCGTCTTCACGATACGGCATATCCTCTTCCGGCACGATCATGGAGACCACACCCTTGTTACCATGACGGCCCGCCATTTTGTCACCCGGCTGCATGCGGCGTTTGACCGCGATGTATACCTTGACCATCTTGAGCACGCCAGGCGCAAGGTCATCGCCGGCGACAACCTTCTTTTTCTTTTCTTCGAGTAATTGATCGAAGATCTGGCGTTGCGCATCGAGCTGCTCGGCCAAATGCTCAACCTGCTTGCTGACATCATCGTCACTAATGCGAATCTTGAGCCAGCTTTCGCGCTCGATCGAGGCCAGATATTCCTGGGTGATTGCGGCACCTTTTTTCAGTCCCTGCGGTCCACCATCGACGGTCTGGCCCGTGATCAGGCGCGCCAGTCGGTTGTAGATGTTGCCTTCAATAATGCGGTATTGATCGTCAAGGTCCTTCTTCAGGGCCTCGATCTCGGCACGTTCAATTTCAAGCGCCCGGGCATCCTTCTCCACGCCGTCACGCGTGAATACGCGCACATCGATGACCGTACCGATCATGCCCGAGGGCACTCGCAGCGACGTATCTTTAACGTCGGAGGCCTTTTCACCGAAGATCGCCCGCAACAGCTTTTCTTCGGGCGTCAACTGGGTTTCACCCTTGGGCGTCACCTTGCCCACCAGGATGTCACCGGGTTTTACTTCCGCACCCACATATACAATGCCCGATTCATCGAGTTTGGACAGCAAGCCTTCACTGACATTTGGAATATCTGCGGTGATCTCTTCCGAGCCCAGCTTGGTATCGCGTGCGAGGCAGGCCTTTTCCTCGATATGAATCGTGGTAAAACGATCCTCTTTGACGACCCGCTCCGACAACAGGATCGAGTCCTCAAAGTTGTAGCCGTTCCAGGGCATGAACGCGACCTGCATGTTCTGTCCAAGGGCCAATTCGCCCAGGTCGGTGGAGGCGCCATCGGCAAGCACGTCACCGGCCGCAATCACATCGCCCGGTTTGACGATGGGTTTCTGATTGATGCAGGTATTCTGATTGGAACGCGTGTACTTGGTGAAGTTATAGATATCCACACCCGGATCACCGGCGATGACTTCATCGTCATTCACGCGAATCACCACGCGGCTGGCATCCACCGAGTCGATGACACCACCACGGCGCGCTTTAACCGTGGTGCCGGAGTCAACCGCGACCGCTCGCTCCATGCCGGTGCCTACCAGCGGCTTGTCGGCACGCAGGCAGGGCACGGCCTGGCGTTGCATGTTGGAACCCATGAGTGCGCGGTTGGCGTCGTCGTGCTCAAGGAACGGAATCAGCGACGCGGCTACGGAGACGATCTGCTTCGGCGACACATCCATATAATCGATCTTGTCTGACGTGGTCAGGGTAAATTCGTTCTGGAAGCGGCAGGGNATCAACTCATCCTGNAGCGAGCCATCTTTACCAATGGTGATGTTGGCCTGAGCGATGTAAAAATTACTCTCCTCNATGGCGGACAGGTATTCCACGTCATCGGTAATCTTGCCCTTGGTGACCTTGCGATACGGCGTTTCAAGAAAGCCGTAATGGTTGGTCCGCGCATAAACCGACAGCGAATTGATCAAACCAATGTTGGGACCTTCAGGGGTTTCGATCGGACACACCCGGCCATAATGGGTTGGATGCACGTCACGCACCTCGAAGCCCGCGCGTTCACGCGTCAGACCACCCGGCCCAAGCGCAGACACGCGGCGCTTGTGGGTGATCTCGGACAGCGGGTTGTTCTGATCCATGAACTGCGACAACTGGCTCGATCCAAAAAATTCCTTAACCGCTGCGGCAACAGGCTTGGCATTGATGATATCCTGGGGCATCAAACCTTCCGACTCGACCAGACTCAAGCGGTCGCGTACGGCGCGCTCGACACGCACCAGGCCGGTACGAAACGCATTTTCAGCCATCTCGCCGACACTACGGATACGGCGGTTGCCGAGGTGATCGATATCGTCAACCGAGCCATTGCCGTTACGAATGTCGATCAACACCTTCATCACTTCGAGGATGTCCTCGGTTGACAGGGTGCCTTCGCCTTCGACGGTATTACGGCCGATACGACGATTGAATTTCATGCGACCAACCTCGGACAGGTCGTAGCGGTCTGCATTGAAAAACAGGTTCTGGAACAGGTTTTCCGCACTGTCCTTGGTTGGCGGCTCACCTGGACGCATCATGCGGTAGATCTCGACCATGGCTTCAAGCTCTGTGGTCGTCGGGTCCAGCGCCAGTGAATTGGAAATGTACGGGCCACGATCTACATCATTGGTGTAGATGGTATTGATCTCCTTGACCCCTTTTTCGCGCAGGATCTCGATCAGATCAACACTGAGCTCCTGATTTGCATTGGCCAGAATCTCACCGGTTTCGGTGTCGATAATATTGCGCGCCAGAATCTTGCCAATGAGGTAATCCTCCGGCACCGACAGGGTTTTGATTTTTGCGGCATCGAGCTTTTTGACATGCAAGGCCGTGATGCGGCGGCCCTGGTTTACGATAACCTCTCCCTTCGCCTCAATATCGAAGGTGGCGGTTTCACCTTTCAGGCGCTCCGGCACCAAGGCCATATCGATACCGCTTTTCTTGAGCTTGAAGGTATCATGCTCAAAGAAGATATCGAGCATCTGCTCGGTGTCATAACCAAGCGCGCGCAACAGGATGGTCGCCGGCAACTTACGGCGGCGGTCGATACGCACGAACAGCGCATCCTTTGGATCGAATTCGAAGTCCAGCCACGAACCACGGTAGGGGATAACCCGCGCACTGAACAGTAACTTACCCGAGCTATGTGACTTGCCCTTGTCGTGGTCAAAGAATACGCCGGGGGAACGGTGCAACTGCGAGACGATAACACGTTCCGTACCATTGATAACGAAGGTGCCGTTTTCGGTCATCAAGGGCATTTCGCCCATGTAAACTTCCTGTTCCTTGATGTCCTTGACCGAACGGTTTTTGGCACTGGCATCCTTATCGTAGATTACCAGGCGAACGAGTACGCGCAATGGGGCGGCATAGGTCAGGCCGCGGATCTGACACTCCTTGACATCGAAAACTGGCTCACTGATCCGGTAGCTGACATACTGCAGCTCAACCGAACCGGAAAAACTGACGATGGGAAAAATCGAATCGAACGCGGACTGCAGGCCCGTGCCTTCATATGCCCCTTCGTCTGACTTGAGAAAACGCTTGTAGGAATCAACCTGTATAGCAAGCAGGTAAGGTTCGTTGATAACAGCAGTTCTTTTTCCGAAATCCCTGCGAATACGTTTTTTCTCAGTGAATGAGTAAGCCATTTAAATTCCTCGGATAAACATTGCGCAATGTTTTGGAATAACCGCCGATGCGGCTGTTCCCTTGAATCAGTGCCGTAGCGATTACAATCACTACAAGCAGCGATGGGCCGATGACCCAGCGGTCATCAGCCCATGGCTTTTCAACAGTGTGGGTGTCGCCACCCCGTGCGGCGAACCAATTACTTGAGTTCGACTTCCGCACCGGCTTCCTGCAGCTGCTTCTGAACGTCTTCAGCTTCAGCTTTGGAAACACCTTCCTTAACCGTGGCGGGCACGCCTTCAACCATGTCCTTGGCTTCTTTCAGGCCCAGACCGGTCAGACCGCGAACAGCCTTGATAACGGCAACCTTGTTGGCGCCGAAGCTGGTCATTACCACGTTGAACTCGGTTTGCTCCTCGGCAGCGGCAGCGGCTTCACCACCGCCTGCGGCCGGTGCAGCGGCAACGGCTGCAGCAGCGGAAACGCCGAATTTTTCTTCCATGGCGGAAATCAGGTCTACGACCTCCATAACCGTCATGTTAGAGATTGCTTCCAAGATATCGTCTTTAGAAACTGCCATTTGTATTTACTCCTGAAACAGAAAATTAAAAAATTAAGCTTGCTTTGAATCGCGTATGGCGGCGACGGTACGAACCAGCTTGCCAGGTACCTCGTTGATGGTACGAGCAAGTTTTTCGACCGGAGCTTTCATAACGGCCATCAACAGGCTGAGTGCTTGATCGCGTGTCGGCATGGACGCCAGGCGTTTGATGTCTGATGGATCCAGCAGCTGGCCACCGAAGGCAACCAGCCTAACCACCAGCTTGTCATTCTTACCGGCAAAATCCTTGATAACGCGCGCGGCGCTACCAGGCTCTTCCAGTGAAAATGCGAACACCAGTTGTCCTTGCAGAGAATCGGCCATGCAATCGTAGTCGGTGCCGTCGAAAGCGCGTCGGGCCAAAGTGTTTTTAATCACCTTGACATAAACGTTGGCTTCACGCGCGGCTACGCGCAGACCTTCCATCTCCGTAACCGACAAGCCTCGATACTCAGCAGCAATTACAGAGTGTGCTGTTGCGGCCACTTCAGCGACCTCAGACACGACCGCCTGTTTTTGCTGTAGACTTAAAGGCATATCATTACTCCTGATTAATGAACAACGCCGGACTTTAAAAACCGGCCCCATTCCTTTTCCGATATTGCTATCGATTCCTAACGATGCTCTTAACCAGGAAATCCTGTCTCAGAGTACCGTCTGCGCAGGGCATTAAGAAATGGGCCAAGGCGCCATTCCACCTGCGGTCTTTGACGAGTAGCCGCGCACGTTTGCGCGCACGCAGCCTTCTCAAAGATTCTTAAAGTCGATCAACTGCCAATAGCGAGCGTGGACTGATCAACAGCAACACCCGCACCCATCGTGGTGGACACGGATATCTTCTTCAGATAAATACCTTTCGACGATGAGGGCTTGGCCTTCTTCAAATCACGAATCAGGTGCTCGAGGTTCTCGCGCAATTTGTCGATTTCGAAACTGGACTTGCCAATAGAGCAATGAATGATGCCACCCTTGTCAGTACGGTAACGTACCTGACCCGCCTTGGCATTGCGCACCGCGCCGGCCACGTCAGGCGAGACAGTACCGACCTTCGGGTTCGGCATCAGGCCGCGTGGACCCAGCAGTTGACCAAGCTGACCGACCACGCCCATGGCGTCGGGGCTGGCGATGACCACGTCATAACCGAGATCACCCCCTTTCATGGCATCAGCCAGATCCTGCATGCCTACGACGTCGGCGCCAGCCGCCTTGGCCTTTTCGGCATTGTCGCCCTGGGTGAACACGGCAACACGAACACTCTTTCCAGTACCATTTGGCAATACGCTTGAGCCACGCACGTTCTGATCGGATTTGCGCGGATCGACCCCCAGATTGATGGCCGCATCGATCGACTCATCGAACTTGGCGGTCGCCAGCTGCTTAAGCAGGTTGAGCGCATCATCAATCGGATATTGCCGAGTCTTGTCAACATTCTCGGCAATCGCTTTCATACGTTTGGTCAATTTGGCCATGTTACAGACCCTCCACTTCAAGGCCCATACTGCGGGCGCTTCCGGCAATAATTCGTACGGCCGCTTCCAGATCGTTAGCGTTGAGATCTTTCATCTTTGTTTGAGCGATTTCTTCGAGCTGGGCGCGGGTGACCTTACCAACCTTGTTGGCATTGGGAACACCACTACCCTTGCTGATGCCAGCTGCCTTTTTCAGCAGCACCGCAGCAGGCGGGGTTTTGATTTCGAAGGTGAAGCTCTTGTCATTGAACACAGCAATGACAACCGGCATCGGCATGCCTTTCTCCAACTCCTGGGTCTGCGCATTGAATGCCTTGCAGAATTCCATGATATTCAGGCCATGCTGACCCAGCGCAGGGCCGACTGGCGGGCTCGGATTGGCCTCGCCTGCACGCACCTGCAGCTTGATGTACTTGACTATCTTCTTAGCCATAATGACGTCTCCCGGGTGCAAGCGGTTTACCAGGACCTAAGCCCGTTCAACCTCCCCAATTAATTAAATAAAACGGCCAGACGCAAAACGCCTGGCCGCATTGCTCAAAACCGTTATCCTTTCTCTACTTGCGAGAATTCAAGCTCAACTGGCGTAGAGCGGCCGAAAATCTGTACAGAAACCAGCATTTTACTTTTGTCGTAATTGACTTCCTCAACCACGCCATTGAAATCATTGAAAGGCCCATCGGTTACGCGTACCACTTCGCCGACCTCAAACAGAACCTTGGGCCGCGGGCTGTCCACGCCTTCCTGCACTCGATTCAGAATCGCATTGGCCTCTGCCTCGGTAATCGGGGCAGGCTTGTCGCTGGTGCCGCCGATAAAACCCAGCACTTTGGGCACTTCCTTGACCAGGTGCCAGGTATCGTTATTCATTTCCATCTCAACCAGCACATAACCGGGAAAGAATTTACGCTCACTCTTGCGCTTTTGCCCTTCGCGCATCTCCACAACCTCTTCGGTTGGAACCAGGATCTCCCCAAAAAGCTCCTTATGAGGCGACATCGCGACGCGATTTTTTAAAGCCTTTTGCACATAGGCTTCAAAACCGGAATAGGCATGGACGACGTACCAACGCATTGCCATAGTGATAATCCGTCCTTAGTTCAACAATGACCGAACGCCCCAACCAAGGAACATATCGATCAACCACAGCATGATTGCCACAATCAACACCATAACCAGCACCGCGATGGTGGTCTGGGTGGTTTCCTGACGCGTTGGCCAAACGACCTTGCGCACTTCAACACGGGATTCACGCGCAAAACCAAGCGATCGTTTTCCAACCAGGGTAGTCGACATGATGAGAAATGCAGCGACCACGGCGGCCAGCATGCCCAGCACACGATACAACTGGGATTCTTCACTGAAATAGTAAAAACCGGCTATGCCGGCTGCTACGATTGACAGTGCAAGCAACAGCTTCACTGTATCCAGTCCGGATGTCTGTTGTTCGGTCTTTGTGACCACTGATAAACCCCTGCGAAAATCGTCGGTAAATGGCAGGACAGGAGGGAATCGAACCCCCAACCTGCGGTTTTGGAGACCGCTGCTCTGCCAATTGAGCTACTGTCCTAGGGCGGCCGAAATTGCATCCGGCCACAAACAAAGGGCGGGGATGGTAGCCCATCTCCCGCCCTGATGCAATGGTATTTTTGTTACTCGATGACCTTCGAGACCACGCCCGCACCGACGGTACGACCGCCTTCACGAATCGCGAATCGCAGACCTTCATCCATCGCAATCGGCGAGATCAGGTTGACCGTCATCTTGACGTTGTCACCCGGCATCACCATCTCGATACCTTCCGGCAGATCACAGGCGCCGGTCACGTCCGTGGTACGGAAGTAAAACTGCGGACGGTAGCCGTTGAAGAACGGGGTATGACGTCCACCTTCATCCTTCGACAGGATGTACACTTCACATTCAAACTTGGTGTGCGGGGTGATCGAGCCCGGCTTCGCCAGTACCTGACCACGCTCGACGTCTTCACGCTTGGTGCCACGCAGCAGCACACCCACGTTGTCGCCGGCCTGACCCTGATCCAGCAGCTTGCGGAACATCTCAACACCCGTACAGGTCGTCTTCTGAGTCGCGCGAATACCCACGATCTCGATCTCTTCACCCACCTTGACGATGCCGCGCTCGACACGTCCGGTGACCACCGTGCCACGACCCGAGATCGAGAACACGTCTTCTACCGGCATCAGGAAGGCACCGTCGATGGCACGCTCCGGCTCAGGGATATAGCTGTCCAGAGCGTCGACCAGCTTGTCGATGGAGGGCGTGCCGATATCCGAGGTGTCGCCTTCCAGCGCTTTCAGCGCCGATCCGATGATGATCGGAGTGTCGTCGCCGGGGAATTCGTAGGAATCCAGCAGTTCGCGGATTTCCATCTCGACCAGCTCGAGCAGCTCGGCGTCATCCACCATGTCGGCCTTGTTCATGTACACGATAATGTACGGCACACCAACCTGACGAGACAGCAGGATGTGCTCACGGGTCTGGGGCATCGGGCCGTCAGCCGCGGATACCACCAGGATCGCACCGTCCATCTGCGCCGCACCGGTGATCATGTTCTTGACGTAGTCCGCGTGCCCAGGGCAGTCAACGTGGGCGTAGTGACGCGCCGCCGACTCGTACTCAACGTGGGCCGTCGCGATTGTAATACCGCGCTCGCGCTCTTCCGGGGCATTGTCAATCTGGTCATAGGCCTTCGCCGAACCACCAAACTTCGACGCCTGGTGGGTCGTGATCGCAGCCGTCAGCGTCGTCTTGCCGTGATCCACGTGACCAATCGTTCCCACATTCACGTGGGGTTTCGTTCTTTCGAATTTTTCCTTTGACATGGCCTACACCTCTATCAACACGTTCTACATATTCAGGTTAAAACAAATTCAGAAGCCGCCCTTGATGACGGAATCCGAAACATTCTTTGGCGCTTCCTCGTACTTCTCGAACTCCATCGAGTAGGTTGCACGACCCTGGGTCGCCGAACGCAGGTCGGTTGCATAACCGAACATTTCGGCCAGCGGCACCGATGCACGCACGATCTTGCCAGCGGGCGCATCTTCCATTCCACTCACCAGACCGCGGCGGCGGTTGAGATCTCCCATGACATCACCCATGTAGTCCTCGGGCGTAACGACCTCAACCTTCATCATCGGCTCAAGCAACACAGGCGAAGCACTCATCGCGCCATCGCGAACCGCCTGCATACTGGCCAACTTGAAAGCCATTTCATTGGAGTCGACGTCATGGTAAGAACCGTCGTACAAGGTCACCTTGACATCCACCATCGGAAAACCGGCGAGCACACCGTTCTCCAGCTGCTCGCGCGCACCTTTTTCGATAGCGGGCACAAAATCTCGTGGCACTACACCACCTACGATAGCGTTTTCAAATTCAAAACCACTACCCTGTTCTCTGGGCTCGAGTTTAAGCCAGACATGGCCGTACATACCCCGACCACCCGACTGGCGCACAAAGCGGCCTTCCTGATTGACCGGCTTGCGGAT
>JGI10211J34971_10002045_pt1 | contig 16572 bp, 17 predicted proteins | sample Etolagsediment_FD_34971 | JGI IMG/M metagenome (IMG submission 34971) | reverse complement strand
GCCCGCCGAAGGATCCGCACTGTTTCTTTCTTTTCGAGCACCTCGTCCGGCAGCGGCTCGGAATCAATCGTCTCAAGGTAGCCGGCAATATCACCGTCCATACTCGGCCTGGCCGCCCGGCGTCTCATCTCGTATGCGAAATTGTTCCGGGCAATTGCCATCAACCAGTTGTCGAAGCCGCCCCGGGCCGGATCGTAGCTTTCGCGGGCCATGACCGCATCAAAAACCGTCTTTTGAACCAGTTCTTCCGCAAGCGACCGATTCGGCCAGCGCCGCATGAACATCTTGTATATTCGCGGTATAGCCCATCCAAGCATCTCGCGCCACACGTCGCTGTCCAATTGAGTCATTTTCAAGCTTGTTTTGTCTGACTTATCAGCCACTTTTAGGATCCTTATTTATTACCGGCTTCCATTAAATAATATGCACAAAACACCAAAATTACTCACACTTTTTCAAAATTTTATGACTCACGTCGATCCTGACTATCCTTGACATACTCACGGGCCTGCCTTATCATTTCAAAGCCGTTTGAAACAGTTTCTGCGTATTCAGGCATCGGAGTAAGCACTATGGCCAAATCAGAAAAAAGCTGGGAAACACGCCTCACAGGCGAGATGGATGAACTGGCGGTCGATTTTGTCGAATCCCTGTCATACGACGGACGCCTTTATAAATATGATATCGCAGCCTCAATCGCACACGCCCGGATGTTAGCCGAGCAAAAACTCATAACAAAGTCCGAGTTGAGTGAGATTAAAAGCGCCCTGTTTGAGATATCGGACGAAATTAGCGCCGGCCGTTTCAAATTTGATAAAATCCACGAAGATATCCACATGGCTATTGAGGTCGCCCTAATCGGAAAAATTGGTGACGTGGGCAAAAAGCTCCACACAGGCCGCTCCCGCAACGACCAGGTCGTAACCGACTTGCGCCTGTGGATGCGAGATGAAATAGAAATCATTCAGACGAGAATCACGCTCCTGCAGAAAGCATTCGTCAAACTGGCCGACAAATACACCACCGCCGTTATGCCTGCCTATACTCACCTTCAGCGTGCCCAGCCGATTGTCATCGCCGCGTATCTGTTGAGCTTTGTCGAGCAGCTGGCCCGCGATTACCAGCGGCTGAAAAACTGCTCCGATTTGTTAAACATCTCTCCCTTAGGCTGTGGCGCGGTCGCAGGCTCGACGCTGCCTTTGGACCGAAAGAGCACCGCCCGCCAGTTAGGCTTTGTCGGCATAGCATGGAACAGCATCGACGCCGTCAGCGACAGGGATTTTTGTGCGGAATTCATATTCGATTGTGCACTCATCGCTACGCGCCTGTCTCGCCTCGCCGAAGACTGGATAATCTACTCGTCCAGCGAGTTCAACTTCATACGCATAGACGATAAGTACTGTACCGGCTCAAGCATGATGCCCCAGAAACGAAACCCCGATTTGTTAGAGCTTATCCGCGGCAAAACCGGCTCTGTTTATGGAGCTCTAATGGCGATGCTCACCATCTTAAAGGCCCAGCCTTCAACGTATAATCGCGACCTGCAGGAAGACAAAATCCACATCTTCAAGGCCGCCGACACTGTAAACCCCTGCCTCGAAATGGCCGCTGCAATCGTCTCGAACACTAAGTTCAACACCAAACACATCGCAGAAGGCCTCGATGTTGGTTTCCTCGATGCCACCAGCCTTGCTGAATATCTCGTCAAAAAGGGCATCCCGTTTCGCCAAGCCCATGGCGTCGTCGGTTCCTTAGTGGCTGCCTGCGAACAGCAGGGCAAAGGCAAGCTAAGCGACCTCGACCTTGACGGGTTGAAAGCAGCCAGCGAGTCCATCGATCAAGATGTCTATGATAGTCTCGGCCCTGCCAACGTAGCCAAGCAATACATCACACTCGGCGCCGCCGGCCCCGACCAGGTCGCAAAACAAATCGAATACTGGAAAGACCAGCTCAAAGAACAGTAAAGCTTTTCACTTTATCCTCCGTAGCCTCGTGCGAAGGAGGATGGCGAAGGAGGAACGCTCTTTTGCCTTGACATCTTATCTTCGATTGAGTAAATTATTAGGCAAAAGGCAGACTTCGCCTTCTGAAAAAACGGATGTCAATAGGAGTACACAGAAATGGAATACGATGACCTCGAACTGAAGATACCGGAACAGTGCGAGGACTATGATGAATGCTCTCAATTCGTCACAACATCGATTGAAAGTATTGTGCAAGAGGCCATCGATTCCGGGTGCAACCAGATTGTCATTAACACAAATCTCAAGTTAGGTCTGCCGATGGAAAACATCAACAAGATTGCTGGTCCTATTATTGAGGCTTGGGCTTACGAGACTTTTCATGAAGTGATGGAGGATGAGAATAACAAGTTCCAACTTATCAACGTTGAAGCCCAGCAACGCCTTCACATGGCTGATATTATTCTTCAGTTTAAAAAGAAACGAAAGGTTGAGTCTGGCGTTACTGCTGAAGTTGATGTCAAGGCAACTTCGGAAGACTTTGAATCCAGCGGAAGGTCGCCCAATATCACGTCTTTCAAGAGGATCAGGACAGCCTACGTAGAGGACCCTGACTATATCTTCATCATTTTGTCACTGAAGCACAGAGTTTATTCAACGAAGAATGCAGACACCGGCTTAATGGATGGAATCATGGAAATTGTTTCTCACAACGCGTATGATCTGAAGTTTCTATCAAGCTCTGATTTGAGCTACAATCCCGCTTTAGGTAGCGGACAGCTTCAAGTTCGGGATATTCATTACGTGAAACTTACCAAGAGAAATACATGCGAGTTCTGTCAGTTGCTCGATCAAAAGTTCATCAACTCCCGCAAAGGTTTCGATGTTTGGTATGATCTCGCCAAAAAAAACGAATGGATAAAGACTGATGAGTAATATTGAAATTGTCATGGGTGATGCAGCTGAGGAATTACGCAAATTGGGAGATTCTTCAGTCGATTTGATTGTGGCGGACCCGCCATATAATCTGGGCAAAAACTACGGTAACAACCAAGACAGCAAAGGATTTGAAGAGTATCTGTCTTTCTCTAAAAAATGGAGCACAGAAGCCCTTCGAATTTTGAAGCCGACGGGAACACTCTATATCTTTATGGGATTCAGATTCATTTCATACCTCTATCACATTCTCGATCGGGAACTGGGGATGTTCTTTAATAGTTGGATCGTATGGCATTACACCCAAGGAATGGGAAGGAAAAAAGGTTTCAGTCCCCGACACGATGATATACTGATGTTTACAAAATCGAAGCGGTACAAGTTCAATCTCGACAATGTACGCATTCCTCAAAAATATTATCGAAACCGAAACAACATGCGTGGCGCGAATCCAGGTGACGTGTGGATATTCTCCCACGTGCACTACTGCAACGAAAATCGACAAAAACATCCGACCCAAAAGCCAGAGGCATTGATCGAAAGAATGGTGCTTGCCTCTACTGATGAAGGCGATCTTGTGGTAGATCCTTTCTGCGGAAGTGGTACGACTCTGCGTGTCTGCCAGCAGTTGAAAAGAGACACTGTTGGAATTGAAATCAATCCTGAGTACGTTAGCATGACAAAAGACCGTCTCGCTTCTTCCTTCCAAGGATTTGATAGCTTGGACCCGCGAATAGAACGGGTCCCACTTGACTTAAGAAGGCCAGAGAAACGACAGGAGTATCTAGGGAACCACAAAAAGTGGTTTCTCCTTCATCACGAGAACGCGACGAAAAAGTTTGAGGAGTCAGTTCAAGAACTCTACGGAGCAGAAGCGTCTTTGCCCGCAGGGCAATTGAGACTCTTTGAAGAACGTGAGCAATACGAGACCAACAAATGAATTCGACAGACAATGGCAAGCAGTTCTGCTAACGTTATGCGTCTTACTCTCGTAGTCGATCATCACCCTTAGATTTCGCTCAGGGCAGGCTATGCTCCCTTCGACAAGCTCAGGACGAGCACCACAGACTTGACATGAGCATAATATCAGCATAAAATCAGTCCAAATTTATGCCATAGGTATCGTCTTATATATTATATGTTCTATCACAAATGTCTACTCGCACTAACAAAACGGATATAGCTGTTTTCCTCACCAAGGGCGTGGTCGGTGCAGCACCATTTGTCGGGCCTCTTGTCGCTGAAGTTGTGGGCACACTGATCCCAAACCAACGTCTTGATCGCATTGAGCGTCTCGTCAAAAAGCTTGACGCGAAGATGGCGGAACTTGACCAGGACCGCGTCCAACGTGAATTCAAGAATCCTGAGTTTGTTGATCTTCTTGAAGATGGATTCGTCCAGGCATCGCGTGCTCTTTCAGGGGACCGATTGGAATACCTTGCATCGTTGCTGAAAAACAGCTTATCCGAAGAAAGACTCTCTCACTTAGAGTCGAAGCGCTTGCTCGCGCTTTTATCCGAGCTCAACGATATGGAGGTAATCCTTCTCGCCTCACACATGTCCGAGAACAACTGGCAGATCAACCCAAAGTTCTGGGAACAACATGAGGCTGTGCTCGCTCCCCGTGCTACGCATTTTGGTTCTTCGGATCGCGAGTTTGACGAAGAAGCCGTGTACAACAGCTATCGGCGGCACCTTGTCCAGCTCGGCTTAATTAAACCTAATTACCGTCGCCACCGTCGCGGCGATATTCCCGAGTTTGACGAGAAGACTGGAATGATGAAAGCCTCCGGCCATGACACCACTCGGTTGGGCCATCTGTTGTTAAGACAGATTGAAATGGCCGCAAAGAACGAAGAAGCGGGATGATCAGCCGCTTCAGTTGAAGTCCCTGACGATCCGCCGCTGAGCGTCACGTCCAATTAAAGGGAAACACATCCTTTTCTCAAGAAAAGGGTGACACCCAGTATACACAAATGTCATTCTGAGCGGAATGTAGTGGAGCGAAGAATCTCCGGCTTGCGAAAGGGTGAGATTCTTCGGATTCGCCTCAGAATGACAAAGGGTTCAGATAAACAGTGGTGCGAAACTTGACAATTCGGGGTGATTTGGGTAGAAGGCGAGGTGAAGGATCAAATTTCATATATCGCAAGTTTATTCAGGGAATTTTATGGCTTCTAATGAAGATGAGATAACGGCCTGGTTCGCTGCACAAAGCAGGGTAAGGGGGGTGCAGGGTGACTTTCCCATCGGCATTGGCGATGACATGGCCCAGATACAGATAAGCGAGGATACCTCAGTCCTTATCACAACCGATATGCTGCTTGAGGGCGTTCATTTCGACCTTACCCAGGCCACCATCGAACAGGTCGGCTATAAGGCGATGGCCGTGGGCTTAAGCGATTGTGCCGCGATGGCCACAACCCCCATCTGCGCCGTTGTTTCTGTAGCTTTGCCCAAAGACTTCGGCGAAGACCAGCTAAAGCAGCTTCACCACGGAATAACCCGCGCAGGTGAGCCGTTTAACTGCCATCTTATCGGTGGTGACATAACGGCCTGGCGCGGCCAGGGGCAATTTGTGATAAACGTAGCTATGCTGAGCAAACCAGCAGGCATTGAGCCGGTCAGACGCACCGGCGCAAAGGCCGGCGACTGCATCTGCGTAACAGGCTCACTTGGCGGAGCGCTGGCGGGCAAACATCTGAGTTTCACTCCGAGAGTAAACGAAGCCATAACAATTGCCAAGACCGTTCCGATAAATGCAATGATAGACATAAGCGACGGCCTAAGCTCCGACCTGAATCGCATTTGCACTCAGAGCAAAGTTGGCACCGTCATAGAAGCCGCCCAAATCCCAATTTCCGAAGAGGCAAAGAAGATGCCGGACCCTCTCGCTTCAGCCCTGAACGATGGCGAAGACTTCGAACTGCTGTTCACCTTGTCTTCGGGCAATTACCAAAAACTCATGGATGCCCATCCCACAGCAACTTCCATCACCAAAATAGGGACAGTCACCGAAACCGATAAAATCCAGATAATAATGCACGATGGCCAAACGACAGATTTGCAGCCGAAAGGCTACGAACATTTATGAACAGCAAAAAACATAATCAAACCCTGCAGATAACGTCACACTCACCCGCCGAAACACTTCAAATCGGCAAAAAAATCGGCACCGCACTCAAAGGTGGTGAAATCATCGCCTTTATCGGCCCTCTCGGAAGTGGCAAAACCCATCTTATAAAGGGCATCGCCGCGGGGTTGGGCGCGACGGACTCAAGGCTCGTCAACAGCCCCTCTTTTGTACTGATTAAGGAATATAAGGGCGCCGAAATCCGCCTCGATGTTTATCACGTAGATGCCTACCGTTTGGACTCGGTCGCCGAGTTCGAAATGTTGGGCTTCGACGATTTATGCTTGCCCCACTCGGTTGTCCTGATTGAATGGGCCGATAAGGTACAATCCGCACTGCAAAATATCGACACCATCCAAATCGAATTATCACACATCAACGAAAACAGTCGCGCAATTCACCTCAACGGCGCACCTGGCTACATCATCGACCCATTGAAGTAAGCTGACGGCCTACGGCAAAACCGTCCTTGCCTGCGTTGATGCTGGTGGCAAGGTTAGACGCATGCGGGAATTTATGTGTCCAGCCAGGCCGGAAGCCAAAATTCCACCTAAAAAACCCAAAGTCTCTTAATAAACTCCCAGCAAAATGACCTATAATAACAGGCTTTACAATCCAGATAATGGCGACCTGCGACTATGCCGAGAAAATCTTTGTATTAACTTAATAGTATATTGACATTAGTTTGCGGTTTTGTTATAATAACAACTCGCGTTGTGGGCAGCGGAGGGCCGCTCATCAGAAAATAGGAAATTGGGGGCGAAATCGCTTTTACAGGTGCGTAAAGCAAACTCCGGAATTTTGCTGTTTTTCTTCCCGCCGATTTGGCACCTGCATTTTTATTTCTTATGTTTTTATTAGCGGATGTATGGCTCTTTAAAAACTCAAAGCGATTGCGTGTGATAGAGGTGTGTGTAGCGAGTACTGATGGCTCGGCCGAAATAAAGATACTTCAGGCCATTCCTTAGAGTCCTGAAGCGAGGGACTTGGTTCTCCTCGGCAGCCTCATCAGTCTTTTAAACAAACACCCCAAAATCGCCAAGAGTAAAGTGCTGACGCTAAAAATTGTCCAAAACGGGGTTTCGAACGGTTCGAAATCTGGTTTCTAAAAGTTGACTTTTGGAAAAATAGGAGAATTGTCATGAGAACTAACAAAAGTGGTTTCACATTGGTTGAAATCCTGATTGTCGTGGTCATCCTGGGTATCCTGGCCGCTATCGTGATACCCCAGTTCAGCCAGGCAAGTCTTGAGGCCAGAGAATCCAGTCTGATCAGTAACCTTCAGACGATTCGTTCGCAAATTGAACTCTACAAGATTCAGCACAAAGAAGTTTTGCCTACTGTCGCCAACTTTGACCACGTTATGACTTCGGTGACCGACATTGATGGCGCCGACTGGGTGGCCGGAACGGCCTACGGGCCCTACATGAGGAAAGTCCCTGACAATCCTTTCTCAGACGGAAATACCGTTGATGGCGTTGCTGATGATTGGCTTTACACTCCTAACGCTGCGAATGGGACCTATACCTTCGTAGCTGATGATGGAGGCACTTGCCCCGATGGTACGCTTCACAGCGCCTTGTAAGTTCAGTTGACTACTGCATGTGAAATGTTCTCCGGTGATGGTTTGATATCGGAGACAAGCATAATAAAGGGCTGGTCGGCTGAAGTGATGCCGGCCGGCCTTCTTTTTTGGAATGATGAATTTTAAAAGCTCTGAATCATTCATTGGTTGAACAAAACCCAGGGGAAGAAAAATGATGGAAATGGAAACTGATAGACGTGGATTTACCGTAATGGAAATATTCATTGTGATAGTCGTTCTGTGTACCCTCGCCGCTATCGTGGTTCCCAGAATAAGCCAGGCGAAGGCTGAGGGAAAACTGTCGGATATGGTCAGCAGGCTTCAGATGGTTCGTTCACAGATGGAACTTTACAAAGTCCAGCATGGTGACCTGTTGCCCGGGCAAGAATTTATTGCCGGTGATATTACCGAAGCTCGCTTCATAACCACCATGACGAGGAAGAACACCATCGATGGCTATGGTCCTTATTTCAAGAAGATGCCTGAAAATCCCTTCATCATCGGCGAAGCGGCAGATGATATTACCTGCGTGAACGACACAAATGCAGTTCCCACCGGCACCGAGGGCACCGGCTGGTGGCTCAATGCCGCGACCGGCCAGTTCCGTGCCTGTGATAGTCAATTTCATACGGCCTACTAACGAATACTCTGTATCAAATAATATTTAATAACGCCGGACTTCGTCCGGCGCGGTTGTCTTGTTATTGTCATTATCGCCTATAAATAATAAGGAGACAAAGTGACAAAGAGCCGCTACAATCGAAAAGGTTTTAGCCTTGCAGAAGCTATGATGGCCGTAGTCCTGCTGGCTATGGCCACCTCAGCGGTTTCATTGCCCTTTATAGCCGGCGCCAACGTCCGCGCCGAGGGAGCACGCAGGACTGTCGCTGCAAAGTTAGCACACGATTTGCTTGAAGAAATTGTAAATACCGATTTTAACAACATAATCGCAACCTACGATGGATACTATGAGCCTCAGGGGTGGGTGAAAAATGCCAATGGCCAGGTCTTTACCGACCCAATTTATGCGAACTTTACCCGCGTCGCCACCTGCACGCCCGCCACCGTCGCCAACGTTAATCTTCTATGGGTCACCGTTTACATATATTATAACACAGAGGAAATGATACATCTAAGCACTCTTGTAGGCCAATAACATGAGAAGGTGTCGCCGTTACAATCCGAATCGCCCCGGCTTTACGTTGGCCGAATTGCTCGTAGCCCTTATGGTTACCGGCATAATTCTGTCCGCCGTGGCATCCCTCGCTTATGCCCTTGGTTCGGCCAACAGGAGCACAGACAAACTGAGCGAACACCAGGAAGCCCTTCGATACACGAGTCTGCGAATATCCGAATTGATAAAACACAGCAGTCTCGCTTTCACTATTCCCACAAATGGTATCGCACTATGGACCGGCGATGACAACGCTGACGACCTCATCAACGCCTCGGAACTGGTTTACGTAGAAAGCGATGAAACCGGACAAAGCCTGCGCCTGCTCGAATTTCCCGGTCAAAGCCAAACCGTTACTATAAGCAATATTGAGACCGGCGCAGCAAGAACCGCCCTTATTACCAGTACGGACGAAAGATACGTAACCCTTCTGCCCGAGTGCAGCAACGTCCAGTTTACCCTCAATCCTTCCGGCAGGTTCATAACCATATTATTTGATTTGTCCGAAAACAACATCACAAGTAGTTATCAGATATGTGGTACCTTACTCTGCTCGGCTGACCACCTGCTTGACGAAACGGGCGAACTTGTAAGTGGAGATGATGACTGAAATGGGACCGTTAACGTCTAAAAACTCGAGACCCGGCGCAGCAATGCTGGTAGTGCTGTTTGTTATCATGGCAGCTACGCTGATTTCATTAGGCTTTATCGCCAAAAGCGATATGGAGCTGGCCTGTGGGCGGAATGTGAGCCTTCGGATGCAGATGGACTACCTTGCTCAATCCGGCCTGACCCATGCAAAGGCCCTCATAACAAATCCTCAAGGCGCTGACACGGCGGCTTTGGGCTATTGGACCGGTGATAATGCCCTGCAGATAGAGGCCGGCGACGATTACTATGACCTGACCGTCGCACGCGACAATTCCGACCCGACAGACAGATGCACTTACAACATACAATCCCTGGCCTATCGTCTGCAAGACGCCCAAAAAACCGCCCAAAGCTATTTGAACGCCCGACTTCGCCTCGATCCATGTGTCGCATATTGGGCCGGTGCATCCACCACAGTCTCAAACACAATCACGGTCAATGGAGATGTCTATTGCAGCGGTAATTTGACGAATCTTGGCACAATAAACGGAGATGTCTTCGCAAACAGCCTTACGGGCCCCGTCGAGGGGAAGCGATATGACGTTGCCGAAGCCGGCGTCAACTGGCCCGGCTTCAGCATAAACGATTTCACACCGAACTATTACATCGACTCTGTCGCTTATGAGGCTGAAGTTGCTGAACCCAACGATACGCTGGCAGGCAGTATCTCGTTCATAAGTTCGCTGAATCTCGCCGGCGTCATAGTCTGCAGCGGCAATCTCACGCTGTCCGATGTGTTAATAGAAGAAGGAACGCTAATTGTAAACGGTGACCTGACCGTACAGGGCGCAAGCAATACTATTACTTCCGTTAAGAACTTTCCCGCGCTGGTAGTCAATGGCCGACTGGACGTGCAAAGTGGCCAGCTCATAATCAACGGTTTGGCGCAGACGAATACAATGTCTGTTAGCGCTGCTGCTGCGAACGTGATGATATCCGGTGCTCTGTTCGTCCGCGATAGTGGAATAACCGACTGCATGGGCAATATCACTATTACCGCCGCACCTATGACCGCTTCTACAAAGATTTCTCCGGACAGCGGCACCACCGTTAAATGGACTCCAATAGGGGCAGCTTTCTTCAAATCCATTAAAAGACAATAATCCGCAAAGCAGAGATACGTCTGATAACAGAATATTTTTCCGAGACCCGCACCTTGCAGAACAAAACAGTAATGAAGTGCCCGAATTCGTGGCATTTTCGTCATAACTTGACTTTTTGGGGGGTTGGTGATGACTATATCGGTTGCACAGAATACAACTCCGTCGATATGTCCATTTCGGCGTCATAATCGCCTGCATAGAAGGACTAAGCCCACTGTCTGTCTGTCCTTGGCCGCCCGTAAAAGTCCGAAAACTCGACGGCAGCTCCAAACGCCACAAACCTCGGCAAACAGCCTCTCCATGCCGTTAAGCCAACAGTGCCTCATGACGAAAAGAGAAACGAAACCGTTGCGGAATCACTGTCTAATACCAAGGTTGATTGAGAAGTGGCAAAGATGAAGACTTTACCGAAAAACGAGCTTAAAATCGCAAAAAAGGCATTCACACTCATCGAGTTGATAGTTGTGATGGTCATAATTGCAATCGCTGCCGTGCTTGCTGTACCCATGATAAGTTCCGCGGCCGATGTACAAGTCCGCTCAGCGGCCAATATGATTGCCGCCGACCTCGAGTATGCAAAAAGCATGGCCATCAGCAGACAGCAGAACCATTCAGTGATCTTTGACCCGGCCAATGAATCCTACGAAGTCCGTGATGCAAGCGGAACTGTGATTTCGCACCCCGTCAAAGCCGGCTCGGACTTTGTCGTCGATTTACAAGCCGACAGTCGCCTCAGCCGTGTTGATATCGTCAGCGCTGATTTTGACTCGCAGACCACCGTTACGTTTGACTATCTCGGCAGCCCATACAACGCGACGGCAAGTCCGCTTAACAGCGGCCAAATCTCTCTCCAGGCCGGCTCTTTTACTATGACCGTAAACGTCGAGCCTATGACGGGATATGTAACCGTGCAGTAACGAGAAAGATTGATAGATTATGTTTAATTTCGCAAACAACAAAGCAAGGCCGATAGGACTGGACATAGGCCACAGTTTTATCAGAATGATTCAACTGGCTCGAACAGGTGCCCATCTTCGTGTCATAGCCGCTGATGAAACCCGCTTCGATACCGACCTTGACGCAGATGACGGCATCAGCCAAGAGTCCATGGTCTCGGCCATCAGAGAAATGCTGGCGAGAGGAAACTTCTGCGGAAAAGATGTCGTTTCAAGCCTGTCAAACGAAAACCTCAAAATAAAGAGCCTGCGTCTGGACACCACAGACTCCGACCAGATAGAGCAGTTGTTGCGAAAAGACGTGGCCCGGCAGTTCGAACTTGACGCCGACACCGATGAGATAAGATACTTGGTCGCCGGCAATGTCTATCAGGGCGACGAAATAAAGAACGAAGTCATATTCTTCGGCGCAGACAAAGCGAGCGTAGAAAAGCATATCTCGCTGCTCACACAAGCGGGACTTAATCCCGTCGCGATCGATGCTGCGCCTTGCGCTCTGTTTAGATGCTTCCAGGGCTCACTAAGACGCCAGGAAGACCAGAATCTCGTCAGCGTATTTATTGACGTTGGAAGCTGCTTCACCACCGTAATCATGGGCTGCGGGCAGCAGCTCACATTCGTAAAGCAGATTCCCATCGCCGGCAGACAACTGAATATGGAAGTCGCATCACAACTTAATGTGGATTTCAAAGAGGCGATAATGCTGCGTTCAAAACTGCGAAAATCCGACCCGGAAAGCATCGACGCGGCGACAAGGCAGGCCGTCACTGACGCCATGAGCCGGGTTGTTGAAGAACTCGCAAAGGAAATATCGCTTTGTTTCAGATATTACGCCGTAACCTTCAGAGGAAACCGCCCCGCCGAAGCGATCTTTGCAGGCGGAGAAGCTTATGAGGCCGTACTGCTCGACGCGCTGAAAGGGCACCTCGATATCGAGACCAGAATAGCTCACCCGTTCAGAGGCTTTGACCTGACCGGGACAAACTTTGCCTCACATGAAAATTCGCCGTTTTGTGAATGGGCTGTTGCGGTGGGCCTGGGTATTAAAGGCTGGGATTTGCCTGATTACGGAACCGAGAACCATGAAAGAAATTAATTTTATCCCACAATGGTATAAAGACGGGCAAAAACGCCATGTCGGTTATCACACACAGTACGTTGTGATAATCTGCATTTTTGCCGCGATAGTGCTCTGGAGCTTTGGCACGAGCTACTCGGTCTCCAGGGCAAAGGCCCAGATAGGCCGGATACAGGACTCTCTGGCTGCCAACGCAGACCTCGCCGCCGAATACAACCAGCTCGGAAGCACGATGGCCCAACTACGTAAGAAAGCCGAGACTCTCGAAAAACTCGACCACAAAACAAATATCGCAAACGTCATCGCCGAACTCAGCTTCCTGATTACCGAGAATATCACACTCGGCAAGCTCGACATATATCTTGAAAGTTTCCAGCCCGGTTCCGCTTCCGCAGACAAATCCCGTGTCAAATTAGGTCATCGCAGAAACAACGCCCCGAGCGCGATGCCCGAAACAAACAACCGCTTCAAAGTGACGATAACCGGCATCGCCGCAGGCGCTCAGGATGTCGCCGCTTTGATATCCAAACTGGAGAATTCCCCGTATTTTTGCCAGATAATACCGGGATTCTCCCGAAGCAAAAAAATTAAGGAACTCACGGCGACGGAATTCGAAATAAGTTGTTATCTCGCCAATTACGTCGAGCAAAAATAGGGTAACTCAAATGGAGTTTTTGGAAAGACAACAATTGGTAATACTGGGCCTGGCCGTCTCAATTATCGCCGGCTTTGCTGTCTTTTTATATTATCCACTTGCCAAGCAGGCCGGAGTTGTGAAACAGGCTGATGCCGCCCAGTCGGCCGCCGCAGCCAGAGCCGATACACGCAACCGGCGACTGCCAATACTTCGAGAAAAGGCCGAAACACTACAGCGAAAGCTTCATAACTATGATAAAAAAATCCCACAAAACCGCCGGTTTGCGACCCTCTGGCAGGAAATAGCCGACGTTATGAACGAGCACAACCTGAAAGACCAGCTCGTTCAGCCCGGCCCTGAAATAGAAGGTGCCGAACTAAACTGCATACCCATAAGTATTCAGTGCTCCGGCAGGCTAAATCAGATATTTGAATTCTTAAAATCTCTCCAGCAGCTCGAAAGGGTTATTCGAATCGAGCAGTTCCAGTTGCTCAACGACAGGGATTTCACAGGACAGCTTAAAATGAACGCCGAGGCAAATGTCTATTACAAGGCACCTGACACCGAGGCCGCTTGAATTGCGAAAGTTAAATGAAACCAAACCTGACAAATGTTAATAATAGCTCCGGCTTGATAAGGCGCTTGTCCCTCAAAAAGGGCAAAATCGTCACGGCAGTCAGCCTTATTGCGATCATGGCCTTTATGTGGGGCAGAGTCCTCATCAGCCGCAGGGGCTCAAAGAATGAGGCAAAGGCCGCAACCGCCCGCGCCGCCCAAGAGGCTGAAGCCACACAGCAGCAAAAAGAGCCGGATGTAAAAATAGCATTTGTGAAGCTGCCCGTTGTGCCGGGCCGAAATGACGTGCTCACACACGATATCTTCACCGCCCAAAGATGGAACTCCTCCCCTCAAGGCACCGACACCGGAGCCTCCGAAGTTGCCTTGCGAAATGACAATGAATACATCAATAAAATTGCCGAAACCATCACCCTCGACGCTGTCATTGCCGGACAAAATCCCGAGGCTTTCATCGAAAATAAACTCGTATACGTCGGGTCAAAACTGCCCGTTAATTATAACGACCGGATATATGAATTCACCGTAGCCGAAATTCACGAAACAAAAGTCGTTCTAAGGTGGAACGACTTCGTCGTGGACATAAAAATGTCCCAGTCAAATGAACTGACTAATTAAGGGGAAAGGGGGTAACGTTATGGAGTACCGTAAAAACAAAAGCAAAAACGAACAAGTTACAAACGTCCTACTTGGGAAAACAAAACTTACTAACACTAAGGTCGTAACGGTGTGGCTCTTTGCAATTGCCGCAATGGCCGCTCTGGTAATAGCTCAGGACAGCCCGGTGGACGACCCTGCTGTCGTGCTTGACAAAGCCGAGCCGGTCGCCGACGCCTCACTGTCCGGTGGCGCTTCTGAGGCTTTGCCGACCGAGGCCGCAACCGTCGGAGAAGACCTGCAGGGCCAGGCAATACAGTCTATCACCTTCAACAAAGATACGACCGTCAGAGGTGCCCTGCGCTTCCTTGGACAAAAGTACCACAAGAACATAGTGCCGACTCCAGGCGTTGACGGCCAGATTACCGTCTCTAATCTCTACGATGTAACATTCGAAGAGGCCCTTCAGGCCATCCTCGGTACGAACAAGTACGAAATCCAGGGTAATTTTATCAAGGTTTATACATCGGAAGAATTCCAGGGCGACAAAACCAGAATGGTCCACGAGGTCATCACGCTGTATTACATCTCCGCCGCCGAGGCGCAAAACCTTATTGGGCCTCTTATGAGCGACCTCGGCAAGATTGCCACCACCACCCCAGCCCAGGTCGATACCACCGCCGGCAAGGGCGGCGATACACCCGCTATCCGGGACAGACTCGTTATCTCGGATTGCCCCGAAAACATGGACGCGATAAAGGAAGCAATAAGGTTAGTCGATGTCATGCCGCCTCAAATATTGATAGAAGTGACCATGCTCGAAGCAAAACTCGATGAGACAACTCAGTTCGGAATAGACCTGAACACAATAAATGGTGTTGCAGTGACCAAACCAGGAGGTGGCGGATATGATGATGGAATAATGACGGATATGTTCGCCGGAAGCCTCACGGGACAAATTGGATTAACAGTTGGGATGGCTATGGATAACGTCAATATTTTCATACGAGCTTTGGAAAGCATCACTGATACGACCATACTGGCCAATCCCAAGATTCTCGCCCTTAATAAACAGGCAGGTACTCTCCATATCGGCGAAAAGATAGGCTACCTTACGATTACCAGCGTAAGTGACGGAGGCACCGCAATTCAGGAAGTCAAATTCCTCGAAGTCGGTACTCGCCTGTCATTCAGGCCCTTTATTTGCGACGACGGATACATCAGAATGGAGATTAATCCGAAACAGAGTGAAGGCGAGACCACAGAGAAAGGGCTCTATGTTCTACCCGAAGAGAGGACCACAGAGGTCTTAACGAACATAATGGTCAAAGACGGCCAAACAGTCGTAATTGGCGGCCTCTTCAGAGAAAAAACTGCTCTCGGACGTTCACAGGTGCCCGTTCTCGGCGATGTTCCCGTTGTGGGTGAAATCTTCAAAAAGACCGACGACCAGTCAATTAGAACAGAGCTTATAGTCTTGCTGACTCCTCACATCATAAACGATCCCGAGCAAGCCAACGGTGATGAGCGTCTCCAGGATGTCCAGCGACTTGCCCATCGGGCTCGCAAAAGCATCACCTGGCTAAGCAGAGTGCGAAGAGCCGAAGACCGCTATGCAAAGGCCGTCCAATACTACACTGAGGGAAATCTTGAAGCTGCAATGTCCGAGCTTAACTGGACATTCGAAAGCAATCGTGGTTTCCTCGACGTCGAACGATTGCGGGAAAGAATCATTGCCGAAACCCAGCCGGACAATGTAGACCGCATCGAGAGAATCATGTTGGATATCATTGAGCAGGAAGAGTCCCAAAAGTGGATTAGGCGGTAAAACAATCGCTTAAATGCTCCGGCCGGTGCTATTCGGCACCGGCCGGAGCAAAAAAATATTTAGTAGGAGTACGAAAAGACAGGGGAACGATATTATGTTGAGAGCAAAATACATAACAGCGATATCATTGATTTCTATCCTGGCGTTTTCCACAGGCTGCGATTCATACGCCACAAAAAAGGCTGCTGCAAAGCTCCGCTGGGAAAAGGCCACGGCCAGAGCAAAGGTCCCTGCCGCTCGGGGGCTGTTCGAAAACGGCAGAATCGACGACGCCGAAAAAACGCTGCAGCAGTGTCTCGAAATAAACCCGGAAGTTGCCGAGGCACATTTGCTCATGGGCAGAATCCATTTCGCCCG
>JGI10211J34971_10002044_pt1 | contig 16575 bp, 14 predicted proteins | sample Etolagsediment_FD_34971 | JGI IMG/M metagenome (IMG submission 34971) | reverse complement strand
GATACAAAAGCAAAGATGGTAAATGGAAAAGTAGAATTAATATTTGATGAAGAAACAAAACCTACAACAATGTTCTTATGTGAATGTGGAGGAGAAGTAACACAAATAAATGGTGGTTACAAATGTAATTCATGTGAAAAAATAATTTGGCAAAAATTTATGAATAAAATGCTTACTTTTAGACAAATAAGAAGATTATTTAAAGGTGATGAACTAAAACTCACAAATCTTAAGTCACAAAGAGGAAATATATTTAATGCTGAGATATTTTATATGAATAATGAATTGAATTTAGAATATATTTGATAAAATACAAAAATTAAATATTGAAGGACTATATATGTTACTTGGTGTAAATATTGACCATATCGCTGTTTTAAGAGAAGCCAGAGCAATCAACGATCCTAATCCACTAGATGCTTTAGGTATATGTAAATTAGCAGGTGCAAATCAAATAACAATTCACTTACGAGAAGATAGACGGCATATGCATGATGTTGACACAAAAAATATTATTGCACTATCACAACTTCCCGTTAACTTAGAGTGTAGTATAAATGATGAGATGATTGAAATAGCTTGTAAAAACAAACCTCACAGAGTGACACTAGTACCAGAAAATAGACAAGAGGTTACAACAGAAGGTGGACTCGATATTGAAAATAACTATAAACAACTTCAAAAAGCTATAGCAAAACTTCACAAACATGAAATAGAAGTTTCACTTTTTATTGATCCAAATAAAAAAGTTATCGAACTATCAAAAAAACTCAATGTAGAATGGATTGAATTACATACAGGTAGTTTTGCAAATATTTATGCAATGCTACATAGTGGATTAAACAAATCTCATCACTGTATAAAAGAGTTAGATTTGCCAAGAGAAGAATTAAGTAAAAAACTCAATAACTCAATAAAAGAGATAAAAAATTCTTCAAAACTAGCTTCAAAGATTGGCTTACGAGTTGCAGCTGGACATGGTCTTAATTATCAAAATGTTACACATATGACAAATATAAAAGAGATAGAGGAATTAAATATTGGTCAAAGTATTATTGCACGAAGTGTTTTTACAGGACTACATCAAGCAATTGTAGACTTAAAAGAGATTATTGCTAAATAATATGCTAAAAACAGTTGCCATAAGTATTGGAGATATAAACGGTGTAGGGATACAGCTTGCTCTTGAAAATCATGAAAAAATATCTAAAATTTGTAAACCAATATACTGTATAGATAATGATTTATTAGAAAAATCTGTAAAAAAACTTTCTCAAAAGATTCCAAAAGACTTTATACTCAGTGGTAAATACTCCATAACTAAAATAAATCCGGGTAGGGTAAAAAAAGATGCTGGACAATTCTCTTATGATTCTTTTTTACATGCGATCAATCTCGCAAGAGATAAAAAAGTAGATGCTATTTGTACACTTCCTATCAATAAAGAATCTTGGAGTAAAGCAGGGATTCATTATGTAGGTCATACAGATATGTTAAGGGATATTTTCAAAACTGATGCAATTATGATGCTAGGTTGTGAAAAAATGTATGTTGCACTTTATACGGAACATATATCTCTAAAAGAGGTTCATAAACAAATAAAGCTAAAAAAACTTACAAATTTTCTAGTTGATTTTACTAAATGTATTACTTCAAACAATAAGTCTATTGCAGTCTTAGGACTTAATCCTCATGCTGGAGATAATGGTGTTTTAGGTAATGAGGAAAAGGTTATTAAAAGAGCTATTAAGAAAGCTTCAAAAATCACAAATGAAAGATTTGATTTATTAGTGCCAGATATTGCATTTACTCCACGAGTTCGTAAAAATTATAAATATTTTTGTGCGATGTATCACGACCAAGGACTAGCCCCTCTTAAAGCACTCTATTTTGATGAGGGGATAAATATATCTTTGAATCTACCAATTTTAAGAACATCAGTAGATCATGGAACTGCATTTGATATCGCTTATAAAAAGAATAACAAACTATCTAATAAAAGCTATATCAATGCAATCAAAGCAGCTATAAAAAGCTAATTAACCGTCTTGGTTAATCTGCTCTATTAATTCTTCTAAAACTCTTTCGGCATCTTCATTCGCAACTTGGCAAGTACCTGCAGCATGATGACCACCTCCACCATATTTCAAACATAACTCACCAATATTAGTATTAGAGTTTCTATTTACAATTGATTTACCAATAGCAAATACTGTATTTTGATTTTGAAAACCATTTAAAGCATGAATAGATATATTAATTTCTGGATTTACTGCATACATGATAAATCTATTACCAGGATAGATAACCTCTTCTTCTCTTAAGTCAAGTACTATTAAGTTATTGTACATAACAGAACACTCTTCTAGTTGCATTCTAAATTTGTCTTCATATGATTTATATAAATCTGTTCTCTCAATTACATCTGGCAGTTGCATAATCTCTTCAATAGAATGATCAATACAGTAATCAATTAAATCCATCATTAGTTGATAATTTGATATTCTAAAATCTCTAAATCTTCCAAGACCAGTTCTTGAATCCATAATAAAACTTAATAGTTCCCATCCTTCTGGATGTAAAATCTCATCAACACTAAACTGTGCAGCATCAGCTTTGTCAACTGCAGCCATCATTAATTCACTTATCTTAGGTAACTTTTCTTTTCCACCATAATAATCATATACAACTCTTGCTGCACTTGGTGCATCTGCAATGATTACATGATTATCAGCCTTTTCATTTCTGATTGTTTCACTTTCATGATGATCAAATACCATATATGCTTCTTTACAATAAGGAAGATTTGTAACAATATCATTTGGTGTAATCTCTATTTTACCGTCTTGCATATCTTTTGGATGTACAAATACAATTTCATCAATCATATCTAATTGTTTTAATATTACTGCACATACTAAACCATCCATATCACTTCTTGTAACTAATCTATATTTATTTGACATATTTTATCCTTATATTTTATTCTAAATTTGTATAAACATTTTGAACATCATCATCATCTTCAATTTTTTCTAAAAGAACTGCTAATTCTTCCATTTGTTCATCTGTTATTTCTATTGGAGCATTTGGAATTCTTGATAGAGTTCCTTTTTCGTACTCAATCTCCATCTCATGAAGTTTATTTGACATATTACCAAAGTCTGTATAATCAGCTATGATAGATATATTTTCATCATCTTCTATTTTAATCTCTTCAAGTCCAGCATCAATTAGTTCCATCTCCAACTCATCCATATCCATATCTGGTTTTTTCATCTCAAAGATAGCTTTTCTATCAAAATGAAACTCTAATGAGCCTGTTGGTACTAAAGATCCCCCACCTTTGTTAAAAAGTGTTTTTATATTTGCAACTGTTCTAGCTGTATTTTCTGTTGCAGTTTCAACAAAAATCAATACACCATGCTGCCATTTACCCTCATAGTTTATCTCCGCCATATTTGCTACATCTTTAGCACTCGCTCTTTTAATAGCTGCTTCAATATTATCTTTTGGTAAATTTTGTGCTTTTGCAGTTTGAATAGCACTTCTTAATGTGGCATTTGAATCAGGGTCACTACTACCACCTTTTGCCGCCATAGTAATTGCTTTTGCAAGTTTAGGAAATACCCTTGACATATTTCCCCATCTTTTCATCTTAGCCGCTTTTCTATACTCAAAGGCTCTACCCATATTCTATACTCTCCTATATTTGTACAATAATTTCAAATTATTTTATCATAAACTAACTAATAAATTATACTTCACATTCATTACTAATACAAAAATCAAGTTTTCTTGCAAATACTTCATCAATATCATCATGCACTTTTGAGTTTCTATCTACAAACATTAAATGTTTATTTGAAAGTTCTTTTACATCTTTTAGACCCATAACTGCTAGAACCATTTTGATCCCTTTAAGTATATTTTTATGATAATCTCTAATATAGTTAGCATGTTTATATACAAGATATCTTCCTCTTAAAGTTTTATCTTGTGTTGCCAATCCAACAGGGCATTTTCTCCCTGTTGTACCAGAACAGTATCGAGCTCTAATACATCCTGCACTCATCATAAACCCACGAGCAATTTGAATAAAATCAGCTCCTAAAGATAACAAAATAATCACATCATCAGGTGTAAGAACTTTTCCACTAGCTACTATTTTTATTTTATCCCTTATACCAGCTTCTTTTAATAACTTATCTACAAGGTAAACAGAATCTTTAGAATTAAGCCCTATTCTTTCCATCAGTTCAATAGGAGCAGTAGCACTTCCCCCACTCCCACCATCAATACTTAAAAAATCAGGATAAGCACTATTGCCTTCTGCAATTCTTTTTTTCATCTCATTTACATATGGAGATATATTTTGAGTATCTGAAATTACTATTTTTATTCCAACTGGTTTATCTGATAATTTTTGTAATTCACCAATAAAATCAAACAGCTCCTCTACTGAATTTGCATAGGGAAATCTATTTGGTGAAAATAAATTTTTATGTGCTTCAACTCCTCTATAATAAGCAATTGCTTCAGTTACTTTATCTGCAATTACTTTACCACCAGTTTGTTTTGCACCTTGTGCAATTTTTATCTCAGTCATTTTACAAAAACTCATAACTTTTTGATATCTTATTGGATCAAAGTTTCCATCTGTATCCCTAGCACCGTAGAGACCTGAACTAATTTGAAAAATTGTATCTGGCATATCAGATGGAACTTCTTTAGGAAAGTTTTCTAAAGGTGCATCCCAATTTGGTCTATGAAATCTCTTGCTTTCCTGATCAAGTACATAAGTTTCTGCTTCTGGATCATCTCCAAATACCATTCTTCTATATGCTCTTGATGCTTGATAACCGTTAATTGTTTTTCTAATTATCTTTGCTATAAGCTTTTGAAAAGCCGTACCTTCTACTATAGTTGTATATTTTTCATCATAATTAACATGTGTAATAAAAAAGTTACTAGTAAGAGAGCCTTCACCTGTATTTATAGGAAAATTACCCATAAATGCACCACTCACAAATGCACGAGTTCCTTCTGGACTTATGGCACCATCACTCATTGCAGCTCTACTNATAATTGACTTTGTAATAAAAGGATGTTTTTTATTTTCACCAAATGTTACACTAAAGTCATCTCCGACTTCATCGTCATTTAATACAACCATCGCATGCTTTAACATAAATTTTGGTTTTGGTAAGGGTTGTGCTGGAGAAAAAGAGGAGTAATTTGGTAAATCTCTTGCAGCTTTATATACCCAATCTAGTTTATCTTTAGACTCATAAAACTTTTCATCACCAAAATACTGTCTAAAAGGCTCTCTTACCTCTTCTAAAACATATCTAAGTCTTCCTATTATTGGGTAGTTTTTTAATAATTGATGTTCTCTTTGTATATACATATCATATACAAACCACATAATAAAAATAACTATAATTGCTAAAATGGTAAAATCCATTGTATCCATAAACACTTCTCCTAAAATTAATATCGAGATTATAGCAACAATATGATAAAAGTTATTTTTTAGTTCGCATCTCCACAATAATCAGCCAATAATCCAGCTTTTAATCCTTCATAGATCTCTTCACCAGCATATTTCTTAACAAGATATAATCCTAAACAAATTGCAGTACCTGGTCCTCTTGATGTGATAATATTTCCATCTTCAACTACATTTGAAGAAGTATCATATCCTTCAAGTTTAATTTTTTCTTCCACAGAGGGATAGCAAGTAAAGTTTTTAGATAAAACACCAGCAGTATTTAATGCAAATGGTGCAGCACATATTGCAGCAATATCTTTTCCTTTATTATTCATATCCTTTAATAGATTTTGCACATATTTGTCTTCTGCTAATAGATCAGTACCACCCCATCCACCAGGAAGTAAAATCATATCTATATCATCACTTGTAATCCCATCAATATTTCTATCAGCAACTAACATGATTCCATTTGCACCTTGAACTTCTAACCTATCATTTAATGCTGCAACAATTACTTTTATTCCTGCTCGTCTAAGAACATCTATTAAGCTAACTGCTTCTATCTCTTCAAACCCTGTTGCTACTGGTATAACTATTGTTGTTGCCATGATATTTCCTATTTTTAAATTAAAAAAATTATAACATACTAAATCTTTTATAACTCAACAACATTTAATACCTTTTTTAGACCCTTATAAAGATAAAGTTTATTAGATATGTTCAAATGTAAAAATTTTTTAAAGGTTTTTGATTACTATAAACCTTGAAGTAATATATTCCATAAATATTCTACCTCTTCATCATTCAATGAAATAGTACTTTTTTCTTCAAAGAGCTGCTTTATTTGTGATAAATGAAAACTTTTACTATAGCTACAGCTACCATGTGTTGGAATAAAACTTCTAACAAGAGATATATTTGACTCAATTAGTTCTTCACATAATAAGCATTCATAATCAATATGCAATCTTCCTTCGTACTCACACAACTTTACATAATTTTCTAATATTGCGCGTTTTGGATCTTGTTTAATCATTTTGTGTGCTAATTCTTCTAATAGATTAAAATAAAAATCATCAATCTCTTCAACATCTTTTAAGTGAGGATAAAAAAGTTTTAAGAATCTTTGCCAACAATAAAGTTTCTTATTATCGAGTATCCAAGGATAACCTATTTGTAAAACATCTTTAAGTCTTGGTATTGTACTTTTTAAATTTGATTCTAATTCAAAATCAATTTTAAAGCCGATATTTATTGTTGAGTGTCTTGCTCCATAAAATCTATATGTAGTATAAAAATTATTTTCTGTTAAAATGGAAACAATTAAATCCTCATCTTTAACTTTATTGATGTTTATTATATAACCTTGCATTACTATTATTTTATCATAAATATAGTTAAATTACTTTTTAAGTTAATTTTGGATATAATCGCATAAATATAGGGAATCTTAAAGATAGGCTTGAATAGGTTAAGTTTTTAATTTTAAAGATACCATATTAACACAAAAGGTAATTATAAAATATGAAATTTACAGATTTTAACTTAAAATCAGAGCTTAACCAAGCAATCGAAGCAGCAGGATTCACAGAACCAAGTCCAGTACAAAAAGATTCTATTCCAATCGTACTTTCAGGTAAAGATATAGTAGCACAAGCACAAACAGGTACAGGTAAAACTGCAGCATTTGGACTTCCAATTTTAAACATGATGAAATGTGATGGTTCAGTTGAGCTAGTAGTAGTAGTTCCTACAAGAGAACTTGCAATGCAAGTTAGTGATGAGCTATTTAAATTCGGAAAGTTTTTAAACATAAAAACAGCTACAGTTTATGGTGGAACAGCTTATGCTAGACAAATTAAACATGTAGAAAATGCTTCAATTATTGTTGCAACTCCAGGGAGATTTTTAGATCTTCTTTCTAAAAAACAAATCACAATTGATCCTAGATTCGTAGTGCTTGATGAAGCAGATGAGATGATGGATATGGGATTTTTAGATGATATTAAAGAAATTTTTAATTATCTAAAAAATAGAGAACAAACTTTAATGTTCTCAGCAACTATGCCAATGCCAATTAAAAAATTAGCAGAGAGAGTTCTTAATGAACCAGAATTTGTAACTGTTACAAAATCAGAAATGACAAATGCAAAAATTGAGCAATCATTTTATGTAGTTGAAGAGTACGAAAGAGATGATGCCTTAATCAGACTTTTTGATTACAAAGATCCGTCAAAAGCGATCGTATTTTGTAAAATGAAAAGAGATGTTGATAGACTTGCTACTTATTTAGTAGCTCAAGGTTACGCAGCTAAAGGTCTTCATGGAGATATGGAGCAAAGACAAAGAGAAGAAGTAATAAGAGCATTTAAATCTGATACTTTAGAAGTATTAGTTGCTACTGATGTTGCTGCTCGTGGACTTGATGTAAAAGGTGTATCACATGTATTTAATTATCAACTTCCATTTGATAGTGAGAGTTATGTACACAGAATCGGTAGAACTGGTCGTGGTGGTCAAGAAGGTAAAGCAGTTTCGATTGTAACACCTGCAGAATTTAGAAGCTTACATAAAATTCAAAAAGATGTTGGTGCTAAAATTGAAAGTAGAATTATACCAAATAAAGATGCAGTAAAATTCAAAGCTATAGATGGAATCAAAGCAAATATAGCAGCACAAGAGATTGACGAAACTGTTATAGAAATTATTGAATCAATGAAAGACCAATTTGATCTATCAACTATTACTTATAAACTTGCTACAATATTATTAAAACAAAATAGTGTTAAAGGTAAAGATAATATAGGTAAAACAAAAAAAGACATTGAGTTTTTATTAGAGCGTGCACTAAAAGGTGGCGGTGGTGGTAGCGGTCGTGGTGGCCGAGGTGGTCGAGGTGGTCATTCAAGAAACAGAAGTAGATCTGGAAGCGGTGGAGATAGAAATAGATCTGGCGGGGATAGAAATAGATCAGGTGGAGACAGCAGAGGTAGATCTGGTGGTAATAGATCAGGTGGAGACAGCAGAGGTAGATCTGGTGGTGGAGATAGAGGTAGAAAATAAGTCATGACTTTACAGAAAAAAGCAACAGTAGTATCAAGTAGTGTAGCAGCGTTTTTAACATTGATGAAATTAGCAATAGGAATCATGAGTGGTTCTGTTGCCGTTTTAGCTTCGGCTGTTGATTCAATTTTAGATATGTTCGTATCAGTATTTAACTATTTTGCTATTTCTAACTCAGAAAAACCTGCAGACGAACACTTCAATTACGGACGAGGGAAAATAGAAGCTCTCGCTAGTGTAATTGAGGGTGTTATTATTACGATGTCAGGACTCTTCTTGCTTTACACAGCTGTAAAGAAATACTTTTCTGGTGAGACTTCTAGCTATTTAGATATATCTTTAATTGTTATGGTTATATCATTATTTATTACAATAGGTTTAGTTGCATATCTTAATGCAGTAGCTAAAAAAACAAATAATATGGTAATTAAAGCAGATGCATTACACTACAAAACTGATGTTTGGGTAAATGCAGCTGTTTTAGTTTCTTTGATAGCTGTATATTTTACAACTTATGAAATAATTGATATTATAATTGGTGCAGGAATTTCTATTTTTATCATATATAGTGCCTATGAATTAATAGAAGACGGTGTTCTCGTATTACTTGATAGAGCATTAGATGAAGAAATATCTACACAAATCGTTAAAATAATAGAAAGTGAAAAAGAGGTAAATGATCACCATTTTCTAAAAACAAGAGGTGCTGGTGACATTAACTTTGTGGATGTACATCTTGTATTTGATTGTGTCATAACATTAATGAATGCACATAGAGTTTCAGATAGAATTGAGGAACAAATTGAAAAACTTGACTCATCTAAAACTTGGATTATAAATATCCATATGGATCCGTATGATGATTCAGATATTAATAATCAAGAAAATTGTATAATCACTCAACATTAAATAATATATAGGATAAAAGAATATGATTACATGGATGCAAAAGCATAAAAAATGGTTAATAGTAACAATCTGGATTAGTACAATCGCATTTGTTGGTGCTGGTTTTGTTGGTTGGGGAAGCTATAACTATGGTAAATCGGACGGAACTATAGCAGTAGTTGGAAAAAAAGAGATACCACTTAGTGATTTACAAAATGAATACAGTAATTTATATTCTCAATATCAGCAAATGCTTGGTGGAAATTTCAACCAAGAGCTTGCAAAACAATTTAAACTTGAAGATGCAGCTCTTCAAAGAGTAATCCAAAAATACCTTATTTTAAATTATGCAGATGATTTAGGACTTATGACTACAGACTTAGAAGTAGCACAAGAGTTAGTTAAAATCCAATCATTTTTTAAAGATGGAAAATTTGACAAAGATACTTATGTATCTGTTTTAAAACAAAATAGAAGAACAGCAGCAGAATTTGAAGCACAATTAAAACAAGACCTATTAGTATCTAAAGTACAAAAAATATTTAACCTTAAAATGACACAAAATGAGATTAAAAACCTTGGAAGTATACTTTTTAGTGAAGATAAAGTTAGTGTTAAAATCATTACTGATTCGAATATTAAAGTAAATCCAACTTCTAAAGAGTTAGAACAACACTGGAATGAAACGAAAGAACAATATAAATCACCAGCAGGATTTGCGATAAGTTATACAAAAATCGAAAATATAACTGATAAAACAAAAAAAGAGATGAAAAATATTGCTTTAAAACAATATCTTAAACTTAAAAAATCTGAAGAAAAATTTGCAAACACAAAAACAATATATGAAGGTACAAATTTTTTATCAAAAGAGAACTTTGATGCGTTAACTACTAGTAAAGAAAATAGTGTGTTAAAACCAATATACAATGAAAATAACTATTATGTTGTAAGATTAAATAATAAAGTTTTACCACAAACTTTACCATATAAAGAGGTAAAGTCAAAAATTAACAAATCATATATTGCAATGCAAAAGCATAAAAAACTAACTGAACTTGCAGAAACCTCAATCAAAAATTTTTCTGGAAAAGATATTGGATACATTAACAGAGCATCTCAACCAACTATAAAAGCTTTAACACAAGATGAAGTTATTAAGTTAGTTCAAAATATATTCAGCTCACCTAAAAAAACAAACTATTTTGCTTTAGATAATAAAGTAGTTGTATATCAAATAACTGATACAAAGCTAGCATCATATGATAAGAAAAATGACGATATTGTAATTGAATCGATTCAAAGTACAAAAGCAAATTCTATTTCATCTTCACTATTAGAAAAACTACAAACAAAGTATGATGTAAAATCATTTATGAAGAGCAACTAACTTGAATAATTCTATTTTAGCTATTGATATTGGGACAACAAACATTATTGCAATTGTTGCATCAAATGATTTCAGTAATAAAATAAATATATTAGGTGTTGGTCAAAGTAAAAGTGAAGGTGTACAAAAAGGAAATATCGTAGATATTGACCTTGCTGGTAGTTCAATTAATGAAGCAGTATCAACTGCAATTAATAGCTCAGGAACTACAACTTCAAAAGCTGTAGTATCAATAAGTGGAGCAAACACAAAAACACTAATGAGTAATGGTGTTGTAAATATCCCAAGTGGTCAAATTACTCAAAATGACATAAAACAAGTTCTTAAAATGGCACTTTATAATGCACAAGTAATTTCTGATTATGAAGTTATTCATGTATTGCCAATATTCTTTAGAGTTGATGATGGTTCAACTATCTCAAATCCATTAAATATGAATGGTTCAAGATTTGAAGTATCTGTAAACATTATTACAGCTAAAAAAACAGCTCTTACAAATGTAAGAAATGCTCTTAAACAAGCAAATCTAGATGTAGATAAATTTGTACTATCTGGTTATGCAAATGCTATATCTACTTTAGATAGTGATCAGGTAAAGTTAGGTGCGGTTGTTATAAATCTTGGAGGAACAACAAGTCAATTTGTTGTACAAAAAGGTTCAACTATTGTTTATAATGATTTTTTGCCAGTTGGAAGTGAAAATATTACTAATGATATAGTTTCTACATTTCACACTCCATATAGTGCTGCTAATATGATCAAAAAACAATACGCAACACTACTTCCTTATGATGAAAATGAACATGAACAAAGTATAAAAAAAGTTAAACTACCAATTCTTGGTAATGAATCAGAATCAAAAGAGATATCTTTAGATCAAATTCAACCAGTAATACATGCAAGAATTGAAGAAACTCTTTCTGTTATTCATGATAGATTAATTGAGAGTGCTGCTATAGAAAATATTGATGGTGGTATAGTTTTAACTGGTGGTATGACATTTATTCCAGGGATCAAAGAGTTAGCATCAAAAATATTTAATGATATTCCTGTAAAGATTGCAAATCCACGAAATATTCAAAATGGTTACATCAATTTTAATACACCTACAATGTCTACTATAGTTGGATTATTATTATATGAGTTAGATTTTGAAAATGGATTTGAACTTGATAGTAATAGTAATCTAAGAGAACATAATAGTCATAAAACAAATCAAATGCAACAAAATAAGCACGAACAACAAGAGAGTGTAAAAAATTCACTCAATGATATTCAAGATATTAAAACAGTAAATCCTAAAGAAACCAAAAAAGGTGGATTTACTAGTATATTAGATAAGATTGCGAGATGGATATAATGGAAAATACACTTTTTAACGAAGAAAGTATAATTGTACAAAGACCATCTAAAGTACTTGAACAAAATGCAGCAAAAATAGCTGTTGTTGGAGTTGGTGGTGGTGGTTGTAATATGATCAACCATATGATCAGTGAAGGTACACACAAAATTGATCTAATAGTTGCCAATACTGATTTACAAGTATTAAACTTATCAAAAGCACCTAAAAAAATCCAACTTGGTATTGAACTAACCCGTGGTTTAGGTGCAGGAATGAGACCTGAGATAGGAAGAGATTCTGCCTTAGAAAACTACCAAGAGATAAAAAATTCTCTTGAAGGTTCTGATATTGTATTTATTGCTGCTGGACTTGGTGGTGGTACAGGAACTGGAGCAGCTGCTGTTATAGCAAAAGCAGCCAAGGAAGTTGGTGCATTAACCGTTTCGGTTGTTACAAAACCATTTAAATGGGAAGGTAAAAAAAGAACTGGTTTAGCAAATCTAGGCCTTGAAGAACTTAAAAAAGTAAGTGATTCTATTATCATTATTCCAAATGATCGTTTACGAAATATTGTTGAAGAGAATATTGGAATGAAAGATGCCTTTAAAGTTGTTGATGATGTTTTATATCAAGCAGTAAATGGTATGAGTGAAGTTATTTTAAAACCTGGTTCAGATGATATCAATGTCGATTTTGCTGATGTAAAAACTATTATGCAACACAAAGGTATTGCACTAATGGGTATTGGAAAAGCAAAAGGTGAAGATGCTGCAAATAGAGCATTGGAAGAAGCTGTAAAATCACCTTTATTAGATGAAATTTCACTAAGTGGTGCAAAAGGTATTATGATACACTGGACAGTTAATCCTGATGTATCAATGTTTGCTATAGGTGATGTTATGGAAAATATCAATGACTCACTTATAGGAAATCCTGAGATTATATTTGGTACAACTACCAATGAAAATCTAGCTGTAGATGAAATAAAAATCACTATAGTTGCAACTGGTTTTGATTCTCCTGATGAAACTCTAGAAGATGAAGATTTAAAAACAAATAAAGTAATCAATCCAGTAAACACAAGATTGAGTCAAAATAGTGAAAGTCAATATGACTTGCCACCACTTATGAGAGGTTATTCTATCAAGTTTAGTTTATAAAATAAACTAAACTACTCTTCAAATACGATTATATCGTATTGACTTTTTTTAACTACCAAAGCTTTACTATTTACATTAAGTTCTTTTATTTCAAATTCATTTATCGTTATCTCTAAACATTTTATTTTTTCTTCGAGTTCAAGAATTCTACTCACCCCAGCAATATTAATACCCTCTATTCTTGTCATAGTAAGTATATTTTTAATAAAATCAATATCTTCTTGTGAATAAAGTCTAATTTTTCCACTAGTTCTACTAGGTGTTACTAGACCTTCCCTTTCATACTGTCTTAATGTTTGAGGATGAATATCAAGTATTGATGCAACTTCACTTATAAGATACACTGGCTCACAGTATGATTTACCATAAGACATTTTATATACTTTCTGGAAGTTTGTCTTTTAATTGCTCAACTAACTCTTCATCTAATGTATCTAACTTTGGAAGAATGATATTTGCTTTTAAATATAAACTTCCTTTCTCTTTAGTTTTTCTATTTAAACAACCCATATCTTTTACTCTAAACTTTTGATTTTGTTTTGTATCTTGAGGAACTTTTAGTGTTATCTCTTTTGTCAATGTTGGTATAGTAACTTTACCACCAAAAAGTGCTGTTTTTAAAGGTAGATTAAATGACTTAATTAAGTCATTGTCATCTCTTTCATATTCATCACTCTCTTGTACATTTAATGTAATAATTAAGTCACCTCTTGGATATCCTTGTGCTTGTCTACCCTTACCACTTGCTCGAATTTTTTGTCCGCTACTTACACCTTCTGGTATTTTTATATCAAATGATTCATTGTTTATTGAAACATTTTTTACACCACCAAGTACAGCTGTAATAAAATCAATAGATAAATTAGCACTTACATCTAAATCAGGCTCGCCAAAAGGACTTCCACCAAAACTAGAACCACCATGGAAACCTCCGCCACCAAAACCACCAGAGCCCCCAAAGCCTCCGCCACCTTGACCAAACATTTGTCTTAAGATATCATTGATATCTACTCCTGCACCTTGACCTTGTGCAAAATCGTGGAAATTTTGTCCACCAAACATCGAATCACCATGCATATCATACTGCGATTTTTTTTGTTCATCACCTAACACTTCATAAGCTGCATTAATCTCTTTAAATTTATCTTCTGCTTCTGGGTCTTTATTCATATCCGGATGATATTTTTTCGCTAGCGTTCTATACGCTTTTTTAATCTCTGCTGCCGTTGCATTTTCGCTAATATTTAATGTTTCATATAAACTTTTTGCCATAAATTTGCCTTTTAATTATAAATTATTGTATTTCGGCGCAATTATATCACAAACTTGAGTCTATGTCAATCAAGGTTGTATATTACAATTCTATCTTTCAATCTAATATTTTATTTGATATAATGAACATACTCAAGAAAAAGTGGTGTAGTAAAATGATAAATTCTAAAAACTTATATAAGTATACAAGTGACCTAAATATAATGTATATTGACAATGAAAAGAATATACGACGAGATACCATTAAATTATTTAAAAAATTCTTTAAAAATATTGCTAGTGCTGTTGATGGAAAAGATGCACTGGAAAAATATATAAAATATCATAAAAAAAATAATATTTATTATGATATTGTATTTACAGATATTTCCATGCCTAACATCGACGGCAATCAACTCATAGATGAATTATATAAAATAAATCCAGAGCAGGTAATCGTGGTCGTTTCAGATACTAAAGATAATAAAATATTAATTAAACTTATAGAACAAGGCATTTCAAGTTTTATTTCAAAACCAATTAACAATGATAATTTAGTAAAAGTTTTATATAAAATTTCTAGTAATATATTACATGGTAAAATTACTAAAAAACATGCTACTGGTATGAAAAGATTTAATAAAATGTTAAAGCAAAGAGTAAAAGAAGAGATTACAAAAAACACTCAAAAAGAGATGCGGTTACTTGAACAAGAAAATGCGTTATCAAAAGAACAAGAGATACAAAAACATAAAGATATGTTTTTAGCTAATATGAGTCATGATATAAGAACACCCTTAAATGGGATTATTGGATTTACTAACATTATAAAAAAAACAAATATTAGTAAAGAACAATTAAAATACATAGAATTAATCTCTACTAGTTCAAATATTTTATCCAATATAATTAATGATATTTTAGACTTTTCAAAAATAGCAGAGGGAAAACTTGAATTAGATTACAAACCAACAAATCCAAAAATAGAAGCAGAAAAATTTTTAAATATTTTTAAACCACAAATTGATGAAAAAGGTTTAGATTTTATTATAAATATTGACCCTAACTTACCTGAATGTATGTTGTATGATAAAAATAGATTAAAACAAATTGTGATGAATCTAATTGGTAATTCAATTAAATTTACAAAAAAAGGATCAATTGAATTTAGTGAAAAGTTATTATCAAAAACTGATGATGTTGCAACTATAAAGTATACTATCAAAGATACAGGTATTGGTATAGCAAAAGATAAACAAGAACAAATTTTCAAAGCTTTTTCCCAGGAAGATAAAAGTATAAGCACAAAGTTTGGTGGTACGGGATTAGGCGTTTCCATTGCAGATGAACTTGTAAAACTCTATGGTGGGAAACTCAAACTAAATAGTGAACCTAATCTTGGTACGGAATTTTATTTTACTTTAGAACTTGAAATTTGCCATAAGGATTTACTGGAAAAAGAATATGAGATAAACAGTGATTTATCTATATTAAATAATTCCCATATCTTAGTCGCCGAAGATAACGCAATCAATCAAGAATTGATAATGAATATATTAAATAACAAAAATATTAAAACAACAATAGTAAACAATGGGAAAGAAGCTATTGATATATATAAATGTAATCAAGATATATTTGACCTTATATTTATGGATGTAAATATGCCTATAATAAATGGACTAGAAGCCTTAGCTAAAATTAGAGACTATGAAAAAAGTAATGATATAAAAGCTATTCCCATAATAGCTTTAACGGCAAATACTATAAAAGGTGATGAGGAAAAATATATAGAACTTGGAATGGATGATTATTTGTCAAAGCCAATTATTATTAAGGAGTTAGATAAAGTATTATTAAAATATTTAGCCAAAAATAGTATTAATAAAGAATCTGAACTAGAAAAAGAGACTAGTGAAATATCAGATATCTCATCTTATGATATTAAAAATGTTTCAAAAGAGCTAGAGATAGAGGTATCACT
>JGI10211J34971_10002041_pt1 | contig 16581 bp, 20 predicted proteins | sample Etolagsediment_FD_34971 | JGI IMG/M metagenome (IMG submission 34971) | reverse complement strand
GAGGCAGTTTTTCATAAAGAAAATCTATTGCTTTTTCCAGGTATTGCTTGTATGGCTTTGCATATCGCATCAATTCCACATGGCCGAAATCTGTGCAAGTATAGCGGACGCATAACTTTTTCCATCCTAACTTCCTTTTGCTTTCCTTTATGAGGCCTTTTGCCACACTTTCAAATTCTTTTATTTGTTAAGACTTTGGCTTTGTTAAGGATTCAGTGCCAAGCTGGACATAATATCTCTTCTGCGCAGGTGTTAAATCCAGGTAATCATCATCATAATCCTTATAATTAACATCTCTCTTTACAAAGCCCCACGTGTCTTCTGGCGGCTCATAAGCAGAATCTTTAGTTTCATCATCACCACAGGATGCAAGCCACACTAAAAAAGGCGATGCAATCGCAGCAACAGCGGCCCCTCCAAGTATCCTGAGTGTTCTTCGTTTAGATAGGTCTACCTGCTCTTTTGGCTTTTTCTTTTTTGCCATATCGTCTATAAAGAGAAAGTGAATTTATAAAGCTTCGTGTTTTAGCCACTGGCAGGTGATTATTTATTCAGAATAATCTTAGCCAAGACATGTGGCAGAGAAGATACATTAAAGAATAAGAAAGTAAAAAAATTATTTTTGTTCATACAATCTTGTTTCTGCAACGTGGTCCCTTGATCCTTTTAAGAATCCTACGTAAACAGTTTCAAATGCAACACATCTTTCAAGATCCTCTTCTGGAATTTGTGATAACACTTGACTATTAGTAGGTCTGAATGTAACCCCTGAACCACCAAAATGAACAGTTTCAAGTATCTTATACGGAATTGGATTGACCTCGTCAGCAAGTCTTGTTGGATTAGTCGGTTCTATTGTAAAAGGAACATTAGGGCCAACATCTGCAATGAAATATAAATCCCCTTCAGAATCTTGGATTAATTTCTCAGAACTCTGAGTTTTTCTTGTTGCAAACCTAATAAGTGGCTTGATTTTTTGCATGCGCTCTTCAAGTTGTTCATCTGAAATCTCTAAAGTTTTGCTCATTTTTATCATCTCCCACAAATTTTATAACTTAATAGTAGCAAAAAGTATATAAAGCTTTTGGTTTTATTTCTGCAGACCAATCTTAGCCAGCACATGCTGATGCATTCTTTTCAGGAATTCGTGCTTGTCCTCTATCTTCATTATGTCTGCATAGCCTTGTATCGCTAAATTAAATGCAAAAGGTGTTGGTATTCTTGTGTCTATCTCAACTAATCTTATTTTTCCTGATTCAATGCCTTTCAAGACCTTTTTTGTATTCTCAATGTCCATCAAGTCCTGCAGAACCTCTCTTCTTGTCTCTTTCAGGATAGAGAAATCATTGCTGATTCGCTTTAATGCATTCATGAGAATCATTGAGCTGACCTGCTGCCTGCCCACTCTTTTCTTCCTGCCAAGATAATTTCGCAGTATCATCAATGCCCTTGTTGCGCAGTGCCTGAATCTCCGCTTGAAGACCTCTGACTTGTCTATTGCCAAGTGCATCAATAAGTCTAATTTATCTGATTTCAATAGCTTGAATGCCTTCATTGCATTGATTTTCTTGTCTCCAGCAAGATAAAATCCATTGTCACTTATGCCAATCTCAACATCCTTGTGCTCATTTCTTGAAATAACATACGCGATTGCTCTTGACAAGCAGTCATTTACTCTTCTGCCGAATAATGAATGAAAGATTATTTTCTTCTCCCTGTCATCATTGTAGTGCTCTACAAGAATCATCTTGTCATTTGGCACTTGCTTCACATAATCATACTGCTCCTTGAAATATTCATAGATTGCCTTTGCTGCTTTTGGGTCAACATAAAGATATTTGTTAAGCCAGTTCATTATGTCATTCTTGCTTTTCTTTGAATTAAACCTCTCAAACGTCAGCCTTCTGAGCTTTCCTATCTCTAAAGCAAGGTCAAAGCTCAATGGAAGCATCTCAGAGACCCATCTTGGAACTGTCGGAGGCCTGTTTGAACTTGCTTGAACCTGCGCAACCATTCCTCTTGAAAACTTGAACATGTAAGTGTCTCCTCCTAAAACAAAGACATCTCCGGGCTTCATCTTTTCCAAAAATGCTTCATCTAGTTTTCCTATTGTTTGGTCTCCAATCTTTACTGTGATAAAAGATTCATCTGGTATTGTTCCTGAGTTCATCATGTAGATGACTCTCGCCAGTCTCCCTCTTTTGCCTATCTTGCCTTCATTTCGCCATATCTTTGCGTAGACGTGCCTGTCTTCCAGGTCAACAAATTTTCCAGCTAAATAATCCAGAATCTCGCGAAAATCTTTTTTTGTTAAATCCTTATAGCAATAGCTTTTCTTGATGACCTTGAACAGTTCTTTTTCATCCCATATCTGCTCTACAGCCATTCCAGCAATCTGCTGTGCAAGAACATCCAAAGCTCCAGTCGGAATATGCAGCTTGTCAATCTTTTTCTCAACAGCAGACTTGAGCAATACAGAGCATTCTATCAAATCATCCCTGTCCATCACAATAATCCTTCCTTTAACTTTCTCATGCAATTGATGCCCTGCTCTTCCAGCCCTTTGCAGGAATCTTGCAACTGATTTTGGGCTTCCTAAGCAGATAACTAAATCGATAAAACCAATATCAATGCCTAATTCCAGAGAAGTTGAGCATACAACTGCTTTTAACTCTCCTTTTCTTAATTTGTTCTCTATTTGTAATCTTAATCTCTTTCCCAAGCTTCCATGATGAGCTCCAATGTTTTCAGAATATCTTTTAGGGAATTTATCTTTCAGATGATCTACAACCCTCTCTGTTGCAGCTCTTGTATTTGTGAAGATTAGCGTAGTTTTGTGCTCCTGAATCAATTTGTCAATCAATTCATACATCTTGTAGTGCAAAGTTCCATGCTCTGTATCAATCAGGCTATCTACAGGACTCATAACCTGCAAATCCATCTGCTTGATGAACTGCACATCTACAATCTCGCAGTCTCTTTCTGGCCCCACAAGAAATCCTGCAACCTCTTTCAAAGGAGCAACTGTTGCAGACAATCCAACTCTGCACATGTGAGAAGCTAGATAATCCAGTCTTTCAAGTGATAATGACAGATGAACCCCTCTTTTGTTCTCTGCTAAAGCATGTATTTCATCAATGATGCACCAGTCAACATTTTTCAGATGTTCCTTGAACTTTACAGAACTCAATACAATTGATAATGACTCTGGTGTTGTTATCAGGATGTGCGGAGGCTTTTTCAGCATCTTTGATTTTTCTGTGGCTGTTGTGTCTCCTGTCCTTACTGCAACTCTTATGCCTAATTCTTTTCCTGCGATTTTTTCTATTTCTGCCAACGGCTCTAAGAGATTAACTTGAATATCCGAATTTAATGCCTTTAACGGAGAAATATATACGCAGTAAATTTTGTCTTCTAGTTTGTTTTTCAATGCAGAATCCACTAATTCATTCAATATGGATAAAAAAGCAGTTAGCGTTTTTCCACTTCCAGTTGGTGCTGAAACAAGTACATTTTTTCTGCAGTGGATATCCATTATTGCGTATTTTTGTGGCATACAAAAAGATTTAAATTTGCTTTTAAACCATTTTTTGACAAGAGGATTCAGTATATTGAATAATTCTCTATCTTCATTTGGTTCTTCTTTGAATGTTATCATTTTAGCGCGTCTTTTAATTTTTCCATTTTGCGTTGGATAGTAAAGCCTATTAGTTCGAGAAATTTTCGCCGTTCTATCTTTTTGGAAATAACCAAAGTAAAATATTTGCCAGTTGTATAAAACCGCGAATTTATTTTAAGTTTGCCAAGCAGCTCTTTTATTTGAAGTAATCCTTTTTTATTAATTGAACCGGCGCTGATGGTGTATTTCGCAACACTTCCTTCACTGTCATAAAAACCTCGTAAAAAAAAAGAAATGATTGTTTTATGCCTTGATTTAATTATTTTTAATGGAATTTGCCAATCAAAAGTGCCATATACGCCGTATTTCAATAAATCTGCACAAATTAGCGCATTGCTTATATCTGCTTTCCAAGTCCTTTTGGGGGCGTAATAGATTATATTGTGATCCAGCCCATAAATTTTTTTAAGACAATGCAAAAATTCGGCTATAAATTCTGTATCGTTTCTTATCTCTAAACGCAATCTTTTTTTGTTGATGAAAGCATCGCCACAAAGGACTCCCAAAACATAGGATTTTTCTGAAGATAAAGCATCATATTCTTTTATAGGGCGTCTTAACTTTTTTTGTCTTAATTCTTGTTTAATGATATTCGTATTCATTGCTTCTTTGTGAGTTCTAAGTGTAATTTCATATGAATCTAACCAATTTATAACAATTATTGTTGATACATTAAATTTTCGTGCTATAGCACTTGCACTTCTTTTTTCTTGCACATATAATTTTTCCAGTATCTTTTTTTTAGGTCTTGGTTTAGGTTTAAATTGAGTTTTTTCTTGGGCAAAAGGAACATTATTTTTATGAATCCATCCGGAAATCGTGCTTTCAGAAAAAAACACGTCAAAATGATGCCGTACAAATTGCTGAAGCTTTCTCTGGCCGTATCCTTTAGCTTTTCTGAATTTCATTACTTCAACATAAATTTTAAGAACTTTGTTTTTGTTTAATCCATTAAAATAAGTTGCCATATTTGAATCTGTGTATCTTTCCTTTAAATACTCTGTGCACACCTGTCCAGTGTCAATCCAGTCTAAATAAGTTTTATTTTCCATATTGCAAATAATTATCGTTAATTTTGTTTTCCTATAGAATATAGAAGTGGTTTAAATAATTAATGAAAAAAGAAAATTAAGGCTTGTGATAAGCCCTCTTTATTGTGTCTATTTGAATGTAAAGCTCTGCTTTTTCATCCAGCCCTGCTTTCTTTGCAAATTCTGCTGCTCTCTCCCAATAGCCATCTTTTTCGTATGTTTCTGTCTCTAGTGTGAAAAAGTCTCTTGCCTGTTCTAAAAATTCTGCTTCAAGCGCCTCTTCACCTTGTTCCTTGCATAATGCAGCAGCATCTAAAGCTTTATCTGCTGCCCAATGATAAGACTTGTTTGCTATTTCTTTCGTAATCGCAGAACGGTAATGCGCTATTGCCTCATCAAAATTGCCTTCTTCAGCTGCTACTCGCGCTAATACAGTGTGGCTCCCGGATTTTTTTCTATATTCTTGTACCTTATCATCAAGCCCATGATTCTGCGCAAGACTTTGTGCACGGCCCCATGCACCCATTTTCTCCAGCAGTGATAATGCATTCTGTATTTGTTCTGCTGTTTCAAAATATTTTGCACCTTCTTCAAATTGTTTTAATGCGATGTATGTTTCTAAAATCTTTTTATTATCCCCAATTTTTTCTTTTGCAATCTCTAATACCTTGTCAAACTGTTTCTTTTCCTCAAGTTCTGCAATAGCCAGATCGTATAATCTGTTTGCTTCACCAAGAAAAAAACTGCCCATTTCCTCTCGCGTAAATTTTGATACATGCACGCAGTGTCTTGCACCCTCAAGAAAATGCCCTGTCTTCTCAAAATATTCAATTGCAAGCTCTGGCTGGTCTGTTTCTGCTGCAATCTGCGCCAATAGATATGGCTTGTCTTTTTCTCTGCAAAGTGAAATTGCAAACTCTGCCAGGTCTGTTTTCTTGACTAACTTGACTAAATCTTTTTTTTCGTGATCACCGTATTTTGTCTCGCTCTCAAATTTTTTTCTGAAGATATCCTTTGCCTCTTCTTCTCTCTTTAATTCAAGGCATTTGTTTATTGCTTGGGCAAGCTCCCTGTTTTTCTGGCACAATGCAATGTATTCGTCCCATAACTCTAATTTTTTTGCCAGCTTTATGGCATCATGCCCCCTGCGCGTCTCTTTATAGAGCTCAAATGCTCTTTGATCAAAGCCAAATTCTTCTGCCATCTCAGCTGCCGCGGCTTGCTCACCTGCTTTTGCTACTAAATCAACTGCTTTTTCAATCCACAATATTCTTCTGGCGAGAGTTGCAGCTGTCTTGAGCGGTGTTTTGTTCTTATACGCATCTGGATTTGATGAGTTCCTCTGCGCTTCTGGCAATTCCTCTGTGTCATATACTCTTTCAAATGTGGCTATTGCCTCCCTGACATTTTCTTCTGGAACAGAATATTGCTGAGATAAATCCACAACAGCATTTGCCCTGCCTAAAGCAGTGTCAAGCCTATTGATTAATTCTCCCATGTCTTTTGAACTGTTTATCATCATTACTCACCTCAAAAAGAAGAATTTCAATAATATATATTAATGTTTGTTATCACTAACTTTTGACTAAACAAAAAAGCGCCAATTTTATAAAGTAAAACTATATACTATGCGCCATGACTGAATATATTGAGCATCTTCGTGAGTCAGACATTGCAAAATTATTATACCAATTAGAGAATGAGGCGCTTTCGATAGGCGCAGACGTATTCCTTGATAATTCTTCATTAATGTGGCCGATCAATCATCTGAATAAAGCAGGCAGCATCAAAAGAATTGATTATCATTATCTCAGAAAATCAAACCAGTTTTACCAAGGCCTCAATGCATTGATTGAAAAATACGGCAAAGACACCCCATTAGGAGGCAAAGAAGGCAAACTGCACGTGATTCCTGCAATAGGCACAGAATTAAAAAAAAGCGCAGGAGCAACCCAAGGAATAGCAAACAATCTGCTGGTCAGTTATGATGAAGCAACAGAAGAAGTAAGAGGTAACCTGCGCGAACACGATGCACAGACTGTTCTGCAGGACTTATCTGAAGTCATGGGTGCATTTCATACTTATGCAAGCAAAATCGTGAGAGAAGGAGATTTTTCAAAGATAACAGAGAGCCTTGGAGACCTACTTTTTGAAGCAAAGAAACATTTCCATTGGCGCAACACTATCGGAGACAAGGACCTGTGCCTTATTGCCGCTGCTTTTGAAAAAGCAATACGGGCTGAAAATGATGTATATATTGTTGCTGAAGACAAGCCAATCACATTTGCTTCTGAATCTCTTTACAAATTACTTGTGTGCAAGCAGACAGGAATCTCTCAAAATGTATTGGACAGAATACTTCCTTTAGGCATTTTTGTATGGCGGACAGACGGCGATACTAGTTTCCATCCCAAATTTAATTCTTATGTGTTTCCTCCAGGCAGCCATTTCGGCATGAAAGAGCAGTTCAGGGACCATTATTCGAGAGGCACAAAGTTAGGAACATCTGCAGTCCAGGATGCTGAAGATAAACTGCTCAAAAAAACACACAAAGTAGTGCATTCCTGGCTAAAGCACCTGCCAAAACCTGCAAAAGAAGAACCTGCTGCGGCAAATCTTGAGGAATTAGCAGAAGAACTAACAGAACTTGAAGAACCTGCTCCTGCAAAACAAAAAGAGCCTGCAGAAACAATTCCTGCGCCTGAAACTGCCGAAGAACCAAGAAAAACAATTGAGCGATTGCAGATGTATGAGTTCTTGAATTCAAGAAATGCAATTGAAAGCACTGTAGAAGGAAACATGGAAGCATCTTTTGCAATAGTCTCAAAATATTCAGATTTAGTTTATGTCACGCCTGAAGAAACTCCTGCAAAAGAACAAGCATTGGTTGCACTTGGAGAGCTTGCAAGGGTTTGTGAGACAGATGAATTGCGTGAAGCTATTGTTGACAAGATAGCTAGTTTGCGCAACAAGGACTTAAAATATGAGCTTGAGCAAGTCAATACTGAACTAGATGAAATAAAAGGCCAGATAAAAGCTTTGGCAGTCAATGATTGGTATACGGACAATGCAAAACTTGCTAAAATGCAGGGATTAAATGATCAGCGCCAGGAAAAAGAAGACAAAATAAAGCGCCTTGAAGAAAGCATTGAAGAAGGCCTTTGATTTATTTCTTTAAAAACATCAACACTGCTGCAATAAAAAGATATATCCCGAATATCATCTTCAATGTTGCAGAAGGCAAACTGTTTGCAAATATAGCTCCAAACACTGCGCCAATTAATGAAGTTGGTATCAGGAATTTCAGTGCTTTTACATCAATATTGTCAAATTTCCTGTGAAACATTGCTCCTGCAAAAGTGGTCGGCAGGATGACTGTCAAGGATGTGGCGATTGCTTCATGTATGTTTAAGCCAAAGAACAAGTTAAGCACAGGAACCATAATCACCCCTCCGCCTATGCCAAGCAAGGCAGAGCCAGAGCCTGCAACAAGCCCAAGAACAATCAGCAAAGGATAAACTGTTATTGTGGTGATTGCCTGCGTAGGTATCTTCAATATGTTTGTCATCTTCAGCCCTGTAAAAACAACAAGCAGAGCAAATATCTTCTTCAGGACCTTGCTGTGTATCTTTTTTGCAAGGACTGCGCCAAACTTCGCTCCAAAAACAGAGCCAATCACCACAAATAATGCTATTTTCCATTTGATATTAGTGCTTTGTATTATATAATGCGAAACTATTCCCACAAAAGCTGTTGGAACAATTGTTGCAAGAGATGTTCCTATTGCTTTTTTCATAGGATAGCAGAAAAACAGCACCAATGCAGGAACCATCAATGCTCCTCCTCCCAGGCCTAGGGCTGCGCTGCAAAAGCCTGCCAAAAGGCCTAATAGTAACAAGCCAGATTTGCGCAAAGGATAGATGCACTTCATAGGCAACACTTTCACAGCGCCATTTATAAGATTTTTGCTAGAATTTGATGGTCTTCAGCCAGCCACTTATTTTCTGCCAGTCTCTTTTCAGTTCTGTGCCAGCATCTTCAGGCAGGACTGCATTTGCAAGATCTTCTAATGTTTTTCCAACAACCTTCTTTATCTGCATCACAGTCTCTTTTGTCTTTGAAAAATTATCTATAGATATAGTCGGCGCATTTTTTGAATATATCTTGCACATGGTTATTAAATTATTCTGGCACAGATAAGCATCATATTTTGCCCAGTTTTTCCAAGAATTGATGCGGATATGATAGACTGTATCGTAACGAGATAAGCTTCCATCCTGCTGTTTTGCTAAGTTATTAACTTTATTCCAATAAGCCAATGTCTCCCACCTGATAAATAAAAAATAAGAAGAATATAAAAAGCTAATGGCCTATCCGTGCCATTCCTGCTTCACTATCTGTCCGTTAGGCAGCTTCATCTCAAAATAGCCGGATTTGCCTTCTTCATCAAAATAATAGTCCATTGTTGACTCTCCCACAGGTGTTTGTGCAGTGTACAATACATGGCATAATCCTGCATATTCCCCGTCTGTCATCAATCCTTTGACAATCCATTGCGCAGAAGCATCAATATCCGGGCTTGCTGATGAGAACTTCCATTCAGAACCTTCTTTGCACCATTCTGTGGTTGCTTCCATTGTCGGCTCAACTTTTTCAACAATAACATCCTCAGTAACTTCTTGGTCTGCCATGTTGAACTTTATCTGGCTTTTGGTGACTATTTTTTCTGCTTTTGGAGGCTCTTCTTCTTGCACAACATCTGCTTTTTGCTCAACCTCTGCTTTTTCACATCCTGCCAATACAATAACCAGCAAGATCATGCATAAGACCAATATTTTTTTCATAAGTATCACCCAAGAAGCAGGTTTGCTGTTTTGTTTATATATTTTTTGCTTATGCAGTGCTGCCTGCATAGTTCGCAGATTTATTTGCTAAACCTGATAAATCTGGCTAATATGCGGTTTCTGAAGCAGAACACAGCGCAGCATTGCTTATGCTACTGTAAAAAAAGCTCCGCTGCCAAAGGTTAGAACTATTGCTAAAATCAAGAATGCTGCATAAACTGCTTTGTTCCAGATAAACACTTTATAGCCGTCAAATGCTGGAAATGGTAATAAATTAAATAATCCTAGCCAGAAATTTATAGTCATTCCTAATATGCATACTGGCTGTGTGACTGGAATGAAGAATGCAATCAAGCCAAACACTATTCCAACAGCCAGATTGATGACAGGCCCTATCAATGAGATGTAAGCATTCTTTCTTTTGGTCAAGTATCCTTTTATGAAAACCGCTCCAGGAGCTGCAAATATGAAGCCGAAGAATGAAAACACCAAAGCCAGCCCTAACATGAAGTTATTTGCCCTGAATTCTGCCCAGCAGCCGTATTTTTGCGCCAGATACTTGTGCCCTAATTCATGAAATATGAAGCCAATCCCTACTGTAAAAGCAGACATTGCCACAACAATCAAGAACTTTGGATCCAATGAAAAGCCAACAAAAGCTATTGCAAATGCTAAAGAGATTATTATCCACGCTCTCAGCAAATGTCTTATTTCTGTTTTTGAGACTTTCATTAATTAGAAGTCTATATTTGGTTTATTTAAATGTTTCCAAATAAATAAAAGAAAAAAATTAAATAAATTTATTGTACAGCCATGCAAATATGTATGCTCCGATGAAAGCATCAACAAATCCCCATATTCCGCCGATTATTGATCCGCCGAGTGTGGTGGAATATCCTACGTAGATTGTTGAGAACAGTTTCTCAAATCCAGTTCCATAGCCGTATGCTGCTGCAAGTCCCATTATCAGGCAGCCAAGGCCCCAGATAATACCTGCTGCCAAAGCAAATGCTTTTGGATTCAGCCCTGCTTTTTTCATTGCCGGAGCTTTTTTAGCTCTTCTTTTTGCCATTGAATATCACCTCAAAGTGTATATCTTAAGCAATAGAATCTGGCCTATATAAATGTTTCTGGAATTAGGCCAATCTTTTTATATTATCCTCATTTATTATCTTGCATGAAAGAACCGCATTTAAAATCTGTTTATAGTATTCCTGCTGTTGAGAATGTCTGCAACCAAACTTTAAGAGAAGCAGTCACTCTTCCTACTTGCAGTATCGCGCATGTTGCTGTTAAGCCGTATGATGTTTCTTTGCTGCACGGGCATCGTAAGATGGCTGAGATTTATTTCATACTGGACGGCAGAGGCATCCTTTATCACGGGGACAAGGCGATGAGTGTAAGCACAGGAGCGTGCTTATTTATTGAGCCAGGGACTTCCCACAAATTAAGAAATGCACTGGATGATGATTTAGAGCATCTTGTTGTTGCTTCTCCTCCTTTTGATGCAGATGATGTTCATTTGATTGAAGATCCTGGCATTGAGCCGATTCTAGATTCATTTGAGCACAGGGCTCCGCCAATTATTGCTCCTGACGGCGCAACTGTCTATGAAATGTTGTCTGACGAAGAAAAAACAGCTGCAAAGACACAGCTGGCTTTTGGCTATCTTCCTCCAGGAAAGACTGCCTCTTTGCACAAGCATAATACAAGTGAAGAAGTTTATTATATACTATCTGGCGAAGGCTGGATACATCTGGGAGATAACGGCGAACAGTGGCGTATTAATACAGGAGATATAATCTATATTCCCACAGGCATCTGGCACGGCCTGCATAATGAAGGCACAGAAAACCTGGAGGTTGTCTGCATATCTTCTCCAGCATACACGCCTGAAGATTTTATTCCTAGATAGTCAAATTAGTTCGAGGAAAAGTATTTAAGCATCCTTTTATTTCTAATTTTTATGAGTGAAAAATTAAAGATAGGCATTGACTGCGATGAACCTCTGGCAGATTTTGGAGCGCATCTATGCCCTTGGATGAATGCAACATATGGAACAGATTACAAAAAAAGTGATATGTTTTCATACAGGCTCTGGGATATCTGGAAATGCTCTAAAGAAGAAGCAGTAAGACGAATAGAACATTTCTATAAAGAAGATGTAGAAAATGTTCCTCCTGCAGAGGGCTCTGTAGCTGCTGTTGATTCGCTTTCAAAAGATCATGAACTGTTAGTAATCACTTCCCGCTTTAACCAGGCAATTCCAAAAACAATCCCTTGGATTAACAAGCATTATCCAAACAAGTTTTCAGAAATAATCTTCACAAAAAATACCACTGCAGATAGCAAAGGAAAAACAAAAGCGCAGATATGCAAAGAATTAGGAGTAGATATCCTTATCGAAGATTTCTTAGAATACTCATTAGAGTGCAACAAACTAGGAATTCCAGTAATATTGTTTGACTGCCCATGGAACCAGGACACAGAACTGCCAGAAGGAATGAACAAGCTGCCTTCAGGGATAGTAAGAGCAAAAGACTGGAAAGAAGTTTTGGAAAAAATAGAAATATTTGTTAAAGATAAGAAGAAATTTTTTGAGTTGTGATTCAATCTTCAAACATCATACCAATATGAGAGTCCAGTGTCTGATAACGTTCAGAAAATGTTGTTAATTCTTCTATATCTTTTGGCGATGGCTTTTTCCAGCCGACTTTTTCAAAGAATGCGCTGATATATGCTGCTTTATCATTTAAGGCAGGCATCAATGATTCTTGGTACCTATAAATTGCATCTTTCAGCACTTTCTTGAATTGTGCTTTTTGGATATCCCTGAATCTTTCCAGATTTGTTGTGTCTCTTGGATTGATAAGCATTTCCCTGAAATCCCATCTATCAGGGAAGTATAAATCACCTATTTCTTCTGTGTCAATCAAGTACAAGTCTTTACCGTCAAATATTTTGTCATCAAAATCAGAAAAACCTGCTTTTTTGAGGCCCAGCAGACACAAAACAGCAAGCATGTTTGCATCCTGCATAATTATTTCTTCTCGATGCGTATCAAAATATTCCCGCGGATCTTTTCCCTCAACTTTCTGAAGGAACAAGAATTCTTCTGCAGCAGATTTATAATAACCAAGTATAGTAGGAACTTTTACGCCGTGCTTTGCTAATTTCAGGCTTGTATCCATTTCATTTTTAGATGAAACTTTTTCAACTCTGGACAGATTAGTAAGTCTCCAACTCGGAGGCTCGAATAATTCAATGACATTAAAGAGCGAACCTTTGGCGTATACTTCCAGTGTTTTACCGCCTCTGCTTATTTCAAACAAATGAATCGGCCTTTTCTTATCTTTCACTAACCTGCTTTTTTTCTCAAAATTCTCTGGCATAAATGTTTCTACAGGAATGTCTGCAAAGTCCTGGTTTATATGCACTGTTCCATTAGTGCCCAGCCTGTATTGAGTCCATCTGTTATATTGTTTCTCTGGACTGTATAAAAACAATCCTCTTGCTCTTCTGTTTTCTGTTCCGCGGTATAAAAATACGTTTTCGCCAAGCTTTTGCAGGCCATGAAATCCTAACGGCACTGGATCGCATCCCCCAACAAGAGGATGTCTAGTCAGCATAATATTAATTATGTTCAATTCCTCAAGCCATCTTTCTGGATTTTTTACAAGCTCAGCGTATATATTGCGGTTAAGATTCTCTTCTACAAAATGCAGTAAATCTTTCCTGGCTGGAACATACTCTCTGTTGAATTGTATCTCTGTCATAATCTCCCACTAGAAAACTAGAAATAAAGTTAATTTATAAAGCTATTTCTTCTTTTTCTTCTTTTTAGTCCTGCAGCCGCATGTTGCGCACATGGAAAACACCTCCTTTTAACGGCATATTACTTTACTAATATATATTCCTTTTTATTTGAGAAACATTTATATATATCAAAAAAGACCGTCTGTTCAGGTGATAATAATGATGTCAAAAATACCAATCAACCTGGACAAGATAGACAAGAAAAACATTGACAAGGAGATCCTTCGGGCGGCAATAATCGCAGAACTAGATGCTGTCAATCTTTATGAGCAGATGGCCCAACTTACTGACAATAAAGATTTAAAGATTATCTTGTTGGATGTTGCAAAGGAAGAAAAGACACATGTAGGAGAATTCCAGACATTGCTTTTGGGCCTTGACAAAGAATACGAAAAAGAGCTTGAAGAAGGCAAAAAAGAGGTTGAAGAAGAGTTATCAAAAGCATAAAGATGGCAAAAACATATTCCTTGCCAAAACTGCCTTATGCATACAATGCATTAGAGCCTAATATTTCTGAAGAGCAGTTGAAAATCCATCATGACAAGCATCATGCAGGCTATGTTAAAGGCGCAAATGCTATTCTTGAGCAGTTAGACAAGGCAAGAAAGGAAAACAAGGACATTGACCAAAAAGCAATACTAAAAGCATTATCATTCAATATAGGCGGACATTTACTGCATTCATTATTCTGGCCTAACCTGGCTCCAGAAGGCAAAGGCGGCGAGCTAAGCAAGGAGTTAAAAGATGCTTTAGAAAAAGAATTCGGCAGTCTTGACAGGTTTAAGAAAGAATTCACTAAAGCAGCAGCAAGTGTTGAAGGCTCTGGATGGGCAGCATTAACCTTTTGCAAGAAAACCAACAGGCCAATCATAATGCAGATTGAAAAGCATAATGTCAATATTTATCCAATGTTCACCATATTATTGGTTGTTGATGTCTGGGAACATGCATATTACTTAGATTACAAGAATGAAAGAGGCAAATTTCTGGAAAATTTCTGGAAGATTGTCAATTGGAATGAAGTAAGTGAAAGATTTAAAACCACTTGCGGTTAAAGAGGCAGCGCCAAAAACCTGGTTTTTGGCTGGTCTCAAAATTAAAAAAATTTTGAGGTGATAAAATGAAACTTTTGAGTACAAACGAAAAAGGTTTGGGAAAGCTTGCTTTACCAAAAAAATTAGTTTATCCAATTATGCTGGTGTTATTGAGCACTTTTGCTTTAGCTCAAAGCACTGGATTGATGCACTACAGCGGCAAAACAACAGGATCCAGCATAATGGGCTTTGTTTATCTTGCCATAGGCTCAGCAATATTCTCAGTAATATTTTGGCTGACATACAAATGGCTGATTAAAAACAAAAAATAAGTAATCTTTAAATAGGTCCCTGCCAACTGATTTGCAGGGGCCAATGAATTTATTAAAGTCTGTCAAAAAACTGAAGAATTCTAAAGTCAGGAACATAGTAGATAAAAGACTTAAAGAATTTGAGGCTGTTAATAAAAAATCCACAAAACAGTGGTTCTCTGAGATGTGTTTCTGCATCTTGACTGCAAATTCTAAAGCAAAAACTGCATTAAAGATACAAGATGAATTAAAAGCAAAAGGATTTTGCGAATATTGCTTCAAGGATATAAGGAATTCTATTAAACGCAATAAGCACCGCTTCCATAACAACAAAGCAAAATACATCACAGAAGCAAGATGCAATATAGACATAAAACAAAAAATCAAGAAATTAAAAGAAACAGAAGCAAGAGAATGGCTGGTAAAGAACATCAAAGGCCTGGGATACAAGGAAGCTTCTCATTTTCTTAGAAATGTGGGCTACAAGAACTTAGCCATCCTAGACAGACACATACTTAATTTAATGAATGAAGAGAAAAACGCAATGACAAAAAACAGATACCTCATAATAGAGAAAAAATTCAAGAAAATAGCAGACAAATTAAACATGTCGCCAGCTGAATTAGATTTGTATATGTGGTATATGAAGACTGGAGAAATCTTAAAATAATTATTCTTCTTTAGCTTTTTCCTTCAAAGCTTTCACAGTCTTCTTGAACGCCTCAATCTGCTTTTCAGAAAGGCTCCCAAACCGAAGATAATTTGCCTTGATATTTCGCAGAAAAATATTCTTCTTGTAGAACTCTTCAGGAATATTAAAGAGTTTTTTCATCTTAGGGTCTTTTATCTCTCCCTTCAGCTCTGGCTTCTGGCACTCATAGCATATCGCATATCTTTGCCTGTGAGAGACAGTTACATAATTTTTCTTGCATTTATTGCACTTTTGCTGGAATCTAATTGCCATAAAATAAATAAAAAAGAAACCCTTTATAAATATTTAGGAAAAAATTTAACATTCAACAACTTTGATCTTGAAAATCAATTTCTTTCCAGCCAAAGGATGATTCATGTCAATCTTGATTTCCTTGTCACCAACTTCCACTATTTTTGCTGGAAACTGGGAGCCATTTGGCAAGGTAATGCCTAAAACCATGCCTACTTTTGGCTCTGGTTCTTTGGGCAGCTGCTCTTTTGGCACTGATTTGATTAATTGAGGATTAGGATCACCATAAGCATCTTTAGGCTCTAAAGTGATTTCTTTTTCTTCGCCTTTCTTCATCCCGATTACAGCTTTCTCAAAGCCAGGGATTATCTGCTTTGTGCCAACTTCAAACTCTAGTGGCTTTCCATGCTTCTCAGAACTGTCAAAGACTGTGCCGTCTTCCAGTTTTCCTTCATATTCAATTTTTACCTTGTCTCCTTCTTTGATTGGCATATTATCAACTCCTATATTAATACCTTCTCAGAACCCTGCTCTATTTAAATAATTTATGTTTTCAGCAAAAGATTTTTATATAGGAAGCGCTAAAAACAGCATATTCAGAGGTGATAACGTGAAAAAAATAATCTTTGCATTAGCTGCGTTGTTAGTTCTAGCTTTTATTGTTGGTTGCGCTCCTCAAGAGCCTGGATATGCAGTGTATCCACAGCAGGAAATGCCAGGATATGCACCGCAAGCGTTCATGTCATTGAATTCATGCCACAAGGCATGTATTAATGAAGGATTCCAGCAAGGCACTTGCAAGCCAATAGGACAAGTGGCTGGTGCTGAAGCAGACCTGGGACCTTGCGTAATAGACTATTCAACAAGCTGCGCAATGGAAGGACAGTGCTTCTGCTACTGTTACGGAAGAGCGGGAAACGTAC
>JGI10211J34971_10002039_pt1 | contig 16582 bp, 15 predicted proteins | sample Etolagsediment_FD_34971 | JGI IMG/M metagenome (IMG submission 34971) | reverse complement strand
CGAATAATAGCAAATCAAAAAAATCCCAATTGTGGGTCTCCCGAAAAGGAGTACCTTTACTTCCCAAATTCATCACCTCACAAACATGTGATAAACACTGTTTTATAAATGAAAAAGATTAGAATTGCCATCAATGGCTTTGGCAGAATTGGCCGTGTAACCTTGCGTAAGATTCTTGAGAATGAAAAAATGGAGGTTGTGGCGATAAACGATTTGTCAGATCCGGCCAACCTGGCTCATCTGTTTAAATACGACTCGGTACAACGTGAGTTTAAGGGCAGTGTGGAACATAGTCAGAATCAAATCATTATTAACGGCCTCCCCATCACAGTACTAAATGAGCCAAACCCGGGAAAACTGCCATGGAAAGCCATGCAAATAGACGTTGTGATTGAGTCGACCGGGTTGTTCATCGAAAAAGCCTCGGCAATGCAGCATGTTACCGAGTCAGGAGCGCGAAAAGTAATCATCTCGGCTCCGGCTAAAGGCGAAAGCGATGACGTAAAATTTGTGGTTCTGGGAGTAAACGACGAGGTCATCGATCGAAACGATGTCATTATCTCGAATGCCTCCTGTACCACCAACAATGTAGCGCCGCTGATTAAAATTCTGGACACGCACTTCGGCATTGAAAAGGGTTTTATCACCACCGTACATTCGTACACCAAAGACCAGAACCTGGTGGATGGTCCGCACAAAGACTGGCGGCGGGGTCGTGCCGCGGCGTATTCAATCGTTCCTACTACCACAGGAGCAGCCAAAGCGGCCACACGCATTTTCCCTCACCTTAAAAACAACCTTGGTGGGGCTGGCATCCGGGTTCCGGTGCCGGATGGATCGCTAACCGACTTTACCTGCACACTCAGAAAATCAACCAGTGTGGAGGAATTGAACAGGCTGTTTAAAGCTGCCGCGGAAGGACACATGAAGGGCATCCTGCAATACACAGAAGATCCGATAGTTTCGGTAGATGTAATCGGGAATACCCACTCCGCAGTTTTTGATGCAAACCTAACTGCTGTTTTGGGTGACAAAAACAAATTGGTAAAAGTAGTGGCCTGGTACGACAACGAAATGGGTTATTCGACACGCCTTGTCGAACTCATCGAAAAATTTGTTTAATCTACTGTCGTGCCCTGTGGATAGCGAAGGAGTTGCATGGTTCCCTCGTGAAAAACAGCATAGGTAAAATGGGTGATCCAATCACCGAGTATCACCAGCTGTGTGTGATCGCCGATGGATTCCAACACCGGAACATGGCGGTGACCAAATATAAAGTAATTGATGGACTCATTTTGCTGTAGCTGATTCAGTGCAAAGTCGAGCAGGACACCTTTCTGCTGATCGGGTTCATTTTCCAGCGTTCCGGCTTTGGCCAGATTCGCCAACCGGCTGCGTCCCGAAAAATACAAACCCATCCGCGTACCAATATCCGGATGTAGCCACCTGAACAAAAACTGATTAGGTTTAAACTCAAAAACCTTTTTCAGGAATTTGTAACCATGATCGCCAGGCCCAAGCCCATCGCCATGCGCCAGAAAAAACGTACGACCGCCGATGGTGCGAACAACAGGCTCGCGGTGCAATTGAATGTTGATTTCTTTGGCCAGGTAATCGAACGCCCACACATCGTGGTTTCCGCGAAAAACATGCACTACAATACCTGCATCGGTTATCTCGGCCAATTTCCCCAGCAACCGCACAAATCCTTTTGGGACGACTGTTTTGTATTCAAACCAAAAATCGAAAATATCGCCCATTAAAAAGATCTCGGAGGCATCCACGGCGACTTGTGTAAGCCACGAAACCAGCATCTTTTCCCGTTTCAGGCTGCTGGCGTAATCCGGAATGCCGAGATGAAAATCAGAGGCAAAATACAGCTTAGTCCTTTCCAAACCAACTATTTATAACGATACTACTTCTGCTACCATATGCTTAAACAAAGCAATCAGTTTTGGTGTAACGCGACCCACCGCTTCCATCACCTCCTGATGCGAAATCTCGATGATCTTGCCTTCGACACCCAAATCGGATATTACTGAAACGGCAAAAACAGGTAATTTCATATGCCGCGCCACAATTACCTCGGGTACTGTCGACATGCCTACGGCGTCGGCTCCCAGAGTTTTTATGTATTTATATTCAGCCGGGGTTTCGTAAGTTGGCCCGGTTACTCCGGCATAAACACCTGTTTTATAATGAATTCCCAGATGTCGTGCATTTTTCTTGGCTACCGAAAGCAGCTGTTTGTCATAGGCTTCGCTCATGTCGACAAAACGTGGCCCGAATTCTTCCAGGTTGGCTCCAATCAATGGATTGGGCATCAGGTTGATATGGTCGGTAATAAACATGATGTCGCCTACTTCGAAATCAGCATTCACCCCGCCACTGGCATTTGAAACAAACAAATATTTTATTCCAAGTTGTTTTAGCACCCTTACCGGAAAAGTAACTTCCTGCATGGAATAACCTTCATAAAAATGAAAACGACCTTGCATGGCTACCACCTTTACCCCATTGAGCACGCCAAAAATTAACCTCCCCTGATGTCCTTTTACCGTTGAAACGGGAAAGTTTGGAATCTCGTGATAGGGGATTACCGACAAGGGTTCAATTTCGTTGGCCAGCTCGCCGATACCTGACCCTAAAATGATGCCAATCAATGGAGTGGCTGTGGTTTTTCCCTGAATATAATTAACAGTTTCTTCTATTCGACTTAACATATTTCGTTAGTTGATTGATTAAATTGGTTTCGTCCAGTCCGTGCAATTTCATCTGAACCGGCACATAAAACAATGGCAATTCATTGAGCTCGCTAAGATACTCAGATTTTACAAGGCGCATGGCATCTTTTTCAGTAGTTACAATAATTTTGTTCAGACCAAAAGTATCTTCGTACACGCGCCGGATATGTTGTAAATCTTTGCGGGTGTATTTGTGGTGATCGGGGTAATCGAGGACAATAAGCTCTGTGCACAGGTCACGCAGGTATTCCTGGTAAGGATAACTGTTGGCTATACCTGAAAACATGATGATTATACGGGCTTTTTTAAAGACACTAACGTCCGTCTTTTCAGGAAAGGAAATCGGCTCTCCGTAGTCGAGATAAGTATAGTAAAGCGACTGATGAGCAGCTGGCTTAAGCACACCTTTTACACGCCGGCGGGTAATAGGAGACAGCACTTTGTTGGTTTTGGTAACCAAAATAATATCGGCTCGTTTGGCTTGCGCCACCACATCGCGCAAACTACCTGTGGGCAGCAGGTAGTCTTCCATGTAAAGTTTATGAATATCGGTTAAAAGTATCGACAACCCGGGTTTTATATACCTGTGTTGAAATGCATCGTCGAGTAACACCAACTCCAACTGCGGATCGTCGTCCATCAGGCTGCGAACACCTTCTACCCGATCTTCATCCACAGCTACCTTGATTTTCCCTTCAAACTTGCGCAAATACTGCATAGGTTCATCACCGATGTCTTCATGACTGGAAAATTGGTTGGCATATAAAAACCCTTTCGATTTGCGCCCGTAACCCCGACTCAACACGGCCACACGATGCTCGTTGGCAAAATGCCTGATCAGATACTCCACGAAAGGCGTCTTCCCTGTGCCACCTAAACACAAATTCCCCACTCCTATGACAGGCATAGGAAAAGCATGGGTTTTGAGTATCCCTATATCAAACAGCCAATGCCTGAACCGAATAATCCAACCGTAAAGCCATGCCACAGGAAACAATAAAAACCGCAATGAATTCATCGGTTGTACGTGTTTTATGTATTTTTACCCCCATCTTTGCCAACAAAATTCCTTTTGTTTGTATCTTTGGAATCGGTATTGACATATCGTGGACTAAAGTATAAAAAATCTGTTTATCACAAAATAAAGTTTTTGTAAAATATGTCAGTTAAACTAACCAGTATCATAGCCTATCTCGAAAACCTTGCTCCGGTTTCGTTACAGGAATCCTACGATAATTCGGGGTTATTGATCGGGTCACCGGAACAGATGGTGAACAAGGCACTGATTACCCTCGATGTAACCCCGGAGGTAATTGAAGAGGCCGTAGCCCATGGTTGCGACCTGATAATAGCCCATCACCCGTTAATTTTCAAGGGATTAAAACGTATAACAGGAAGCTCTGAAGTTGAGACCTGTGTTATCGAAGCCATACGAAACCACCTGGCAATTTATGCCATACACACAAACCTCGACAATATAACATCAGGAGTGAACAGCCAGTTGGCCAGGAAGCTAGACCTGATAAACACACGTATCCTGGCTCCAAAAACAGGCAGCCTAAAAAAAATTGTCACCTTCTGCCCTACTGAATATGCCCACAAGGTGAGAATGGCTCTTTTTGATGCAGGAGGCGGTCATATCGGCAATTACAGCCATTGCAGCTTCAACCAGGCAGGCGAAGGCACATTTATGGGATTGGAAAACAGTCAGCCCTTCGTTGGTGAAAAAGAAAAATTACATACCGAAGCTGAAACCAGAATTGAAACCATTGTGCCTTCATTTAGAGTGAATGCTGTGATCAACGCCATGCTCAAGGCCCATCCGTACGAAGAGGTAGCTTACGACATCTACCCACTCGAAAATATTTATACCGCTATTGGCAGCGGGATGATTGGCACATTAGAGGAACCAATGCCCCCGCTAGAGTTTCTAAACAAGATAAAGAAAAACCTGGGCTGTCAGCACATCAAACACAACCAACTGATACCGCGCGAGGTGCAAACGGTGGCCATTTGTGGAGGCAGTGGCAGCTTTTTAACAGAAGCGGCTTTCAGGGCAAAAGCCGATGTTTTTGTTACCGCAGACATGAAATACCATGAGTTTTTTGAGCATCGCGGCAAGATGACCATTGTGGATGCCGGGCACTTTGAAACCGAACAAGGTACAAAAGAATTGTTGGAAAGTTTATTAACCAAAAATTTTCCTAATTTTGCACTCCGAATTTCAAAAAAGAACATCAATCCTGTTTCCTTTTTGTAAAACTGTAATCGAAGTACTATGTCAAAAGAAAAATTAATGAAGGAAGAAGAGTTTAGTGTTGAGCAAAAGCTAATTGCCCTCTATAGTCTTCAGCAAATTGACTCCCAGATTGATAAAATTAAGATCATCAGAGGTGAACTTCCTCTGGAAGTAGAAGACCTTGAAGATGAAATTGCAGGGTTGAAAACACGTATCGAAAATTTTAACGAAGAGGTTGAGTTGCACAACCAAACGATTATTCACAGAAAAGAAGCGATAAAAGAGAGCAATTCGCTGATAAAACGCTATGAAGAGCAACAACAAAATGTAAGAAACAACCGCGAATACGACTCACTGACGAAGGAACTCGAATTTCAGGCGCTGGAGATTGAATTTCGGAAAAGAAAATCAAAGAAGCACAGTACAAAATCGAGATGCTGAATGCCGAGATTGCCGTTGCCCAAACCCGTTTATCTGAGCGCACTGCCGACCTGAACTCAAAAAAAGACGAACTTCAGGACATCGTGACAGAAACGGAAAAAGAGGAAGAAAAACTGATCGAAAAATCACGCGAAAACGAAAAATATATCGAAGACCGTCTGCTTACCGCCTACAAGCGTATCCGCAAAAACGCACGCAACGGGTTGGCCGTGGTTCAGATTGAGCGTGATGCCTGTGGTGGCTGCTTTAACAAAATCCCCCCTCAGCATCAACTTGACATCAGGGTACATAAAAAAATTATCGTTTGCGACTACTGCGGACGTATTTTGGTCGACAACGAAGTAGCCGAGATTGTTCACGAACAGCTCAAAAACTAAGTGTTATTTTAAAGTTACGAAAAGGAGTATGGGTTTCTCATACTCCTTTTTTTATTTAATTTTATCGCCTCAACACTGACTATGTACCGCTGGTTATTCATATTTCTGATAAGCGCTCAAAACCTTTGGTCGCAACCCCATGCCCGCCTTACTCCCGAGGTTCTCCAGAGTTACAATCTGGTGTTTTCGCTCCGGTTTCAAGAGGCTGAAACCTTTATAGCTGAAGGAAAAAAAACTGACAACCAAAACCTGCAATATACCTACCTGGAGAATTACATCGATTACCTGAGCCTGTTTATCAGCGAGGATATCCGCACCTTCGAAACCTTATCCGATAACAAAAGCGACCGCCTGAGTCAAGTTGAAAAGCTGCCAAAATCAGAACCATACAGGCTTTTCATGATCGCCAACATTAACCTGCAGTGGGCACTCAGCCGGCTTAAGTTTGGCGAATATTCTACGGCGGGGCTCGAGTTTATCAGAGCCTATCGCGCCATTGAAGAAAACCAACAGCAGTTTCCGGACTTTCTGCCCAACCAAATTACCCTTGGCGCTATCCATGCCATGATTGGCGTTGTGCCCGACAAATACCAATGGATGCTTAAAATGATCAACTTGTCGGGAAGTGTTGCGCAAGGGAAACAAGAATTATCCCAAGCTCTGGAACTAACCAACAACGACACGCAATACAAGGTATTCAGACAAGAAATCCTGTTTTATCATGCGCTGATCAACATGAACTTCTACGACAAAACCACAAATTTGGATACGTTAAACCAATTGCTGGCAGAAGAAAACCCCGACAACCTCCTGCTTAAGTACATGACCATCAACTTGCTGATGCGAACCGGAAAAAACGATGTCGCCCTTGGGGCTTTTTCCTCTATCGACAGCCTCAACCAATATTATCCCTTTTACTACCTGGAATACCTCAAAGCTGAATGCTATTTGAGGCGGATGGATATGCCAAATGCTTCTGACAGTTATCAGGATTTTATTCAAAACTTCGCCGGAACCAATTACCTCACCGATGCACACCGGAAACTGGCCTGGTGCAGCTTGCTTGCAGGAGACACAACGGCCTATTTTGCTCACCTCACCGAAATAACAACATCCGAAACGGAAGTGGGAATAGATAAAGAAGCCAAACGGGAAGCACAGCAAAAGACCGTGCCCAAATGTTTCGCTTATAAAAAGCCGACTGCTCTTCGATGGAGGGTACTACGACAAGGCTTACTCAGAACTCATTGAAATGAATTTGACTAAACTAACCAATGAGCAAAAACTTGAAAGGGAATACAGGCTGGCACGAATTTACGACAAAACCGAACAATGGCTGAAAGCCATAACGGCCTACCGCAAGACGATGGCTATGGGCAAAACAAGCAAAAACTACTTCGCCGGAAATTCTGCCTTGCTTCTGGGAAACATTTTTGAAACAAAAGCGGATACTTTGTCGGCTATACAAGCTTATGAACAATGCCTGGATATGGACTTCGAGGTATATAGGAACAGCATCCAAACCAAAGCCAGACAACAGTTGAAAAAACTAAAGTCCCAAAACTAAACCTGCCGACAAAAAGCCGGCAGGTTATACAACATTAAATCTGTGATTTTTTTACAAAACAGCCAATGCCGCTTCGTAATCGGGCTCATCTACTATTTCGGATACCTGCTCGGTGTAGATTACTTTACCGTTTTCATCGATCACTACCACAGCCCTCGACTCCAGACCAGCCAACGGTCCGTCGACAATTTCTATTCCGTAGTCTTTTCCAAAGCTACCTGTTCTGAAATCAGATAAGTTTTCGACGTTTACAAGCCCTTCCGACCCACAAAACCGCGCCTGAGCAAAAGGTAGGTCTTTGGAGATGCACAGCACTTTGGTGTTGGTCAAATCGCCAGCTTCTTTGTTAAATCTACGCACCGAAGCCGCGCAAGTTCCGGTATCCAGACTCGGAAAAATGTTCAATACAAGGCGTTTGCCTTTGTAGTCGGAAAGTGATTTCACCGACAGGTTGTCCTGAACCAATGTAAAATCCGGAGCCATGTCGCCAACCTTCGGCAAATTGCCAATGGTATTGATTTTATTTCCTTTAAGTGTTATTTCAGCCATATAATAAGGTGTTAAGTATTTTTTAAACAAACAATTTTTCAATAATGTCGGCATAACGTTTTTGAATCAAGCTGCGTTTTAGCTTAAGATTTGCCGTTATTTCGCCTGAATCCACCGTCCATTCGTGGTCGATAAGTTCGAACTTTTTAATTTTCTCGGTGTCACCGAACTGCTTGTTGAAGCAGTCGATTTCACGTTTAAAACGATCTCTGATCACTTTATTTTTCAACATCTCTTCTGTGTTGGTCCAGGCTACACCTTTTATCTTGCACCAGGTGCGCAAGTGTTCAAAGTCGGGAACGATAAGTGCGGCGGCAAATTTCTGGTTCTCCCCTACCACCATGATCTGATCGAAAAACGGTGATTCTTTGATCTTGTTCTCCAACAAAACGGGTGAAATATATTTACCCATCGAGGTTTTAAAAATCTCTTTCACGCGTCCGGTGATTTTTAAAAGTCCCTTGTCGTCGATAACCCCGACATCGCCGGTGTGTAGCCAGCCATCCACAATGGTGATCGCCGTCATGGCTTCATCCTTGTAATAGCCTTTCATCACGTTGTCGCCTTTCACCAGTATTTCACCCTCAGCACTTATTTTTACCTCCACCCCTTCAAGTGGTGGCCCAACCGTACCTATCTTACGTTTTCCGGGAACAAAAGTATTCACTGCAATCACCGGCGACGATTCCGTCATTCCATATCCCTCGAGCACGTTGATTCCGGCAGCATTGTATATACGGGCCAGTCTGGGCTGCAAGGCCGCACCGCCCGAAACAATGCACACCATCTCGCCACCAAAAGCCGCTCTCCACTTGCTAAAAACAAGCTTATTCATCAACCTTAGCTTGGCCTGATAGAAAGCTTTACCCGTTTGGTCGAACTCGTATTTTAACCCCAGGTTAACCGCGTAAAAAAACATTTGCCTCTTGATGCCTTTGAGCTTACGCCCCTTGGCCAGAATTTTATCGTACACTTTTTCGAGTAACCGGGGTACGGTGGTCATAATATGAGGCCTGACCTCCTGGATATTGTCCACAATAGTGGCCATGTTTTCGGCATAGTAAATCGAAACCCCCTTGTATTGAAGTACATAATTAACCATTCGTTCGTATACATGACAAAGCGGCAAATAGCTTAACCCCCTTGAAGTTTCATCAACAGGAAATATAGATTGTGAGACTTTTACATTACTCAGAATATTTTTGTGCGACAACATAACCCCTTTCGGGAAACCTGTCGTGCCTGAAGTGTAGATCAACGTGGCCACATCTTCTTCTACGATTCCTGCTTTTAGTTTCTCCACGACATCTGGTACCGGGTTCTGTTTACCAAGTTCAATCAAACCCGACAGGTTTTCATAGGCTTCCACCTCTTTGAAAGTGTAGACTTTCTTTACGTTTTCAATCTCGGGGAGAATATGTTCGATCTTGCGCAACAATTCCTTACCGGCGACAAAGACAATTTTAACTCCGGCATGCTTCAAAATGTACTTATAGTCCTCCTCGCTGATGGTAGGATAAATAGGGACATGCACCGCCCCTATTTGCATGATGCCCATGTCGATAAAGTTCCACTCAGGCCGGTTATTCGAAATCGTGGCAATGGTATCGCCTTTGCCGATTCCGAGTTTCAATAAGCCGTAACTAATTTGGTTAGCATAGTCGTGATACTGTTCCAGACTATATTTCACCCAGTTGCCCCCCTCTTTACCTGCCAATACATCGTCCTTTTCCTTATACGACAGCTTGTAATGGGTAAGAAGATCAAATATTCTGGTTACCTCCATTATTGTTGTGTTTTGGTTAGTGATTTGCAAAAGTAAAAATAAATAAATAACTATGTATATTACTTATTAACAGAGTAGTCAGCGGTTGTTTATAAGCTCTTGTCGATAAGGGTAGCGCTGGCCTGAGCTGTTGGCATAATAACCAGATCGTTGATATTTACATGATCAGGTAGTGAACATACGTAAAATACGGCATCGGCAACATCCTCTCCCGACAGCGGAACGAAACCTTTATAAACGCCCCCGGCACGGTCGGCATCGCCTTTAAACCTAACCATAGAGAATTCTGTTTCGACAGCTCCCGGAGCAATCTGGGTAACTTTAATTCCTGCCTTCACGGTGTCCATACGTAAACCTTTTGTTAGTGCGTCCACAGCAAATTTGGTGGCACAATACACGTTGCCGTTGGGATAAACCTCCTTGCCTGCAATTGACCCAATATTGATTACATGTCCTTTACGTCGGGCAACCATCCCCGGAACAATTGTCCGGCTAACATAGAGCAAACCTTTCATATTGGTATCAATCATACGTTCCCAGTCGTCGGTTTCTCCTTCCTGCAAAGGGTTTAACCCAACGGCCAGACCGGCATTGTTTACCAGTATATCAACCGCTTCCCACGAAGCAGGAAGCGTGCTCAGACTGTGTTCCACTTCAGCACGGTTTCGCACATCAAAGCAAAGGGTAAGCACACGCGTATTGAATTCTGCTTGCAACGCGCTACCAAGCTCGTCAAGTCGACTTTTCCGTCTTCCGGTTAAGATGAGAAAATCCTTTTCAGCGGCAAACCTGTAGGCACAAGCCCTCCCAATTCCGCTGGTAGCGCCTGTGATGAGTACAATTCGATTCATTTGATAATTTTTTATGAGAGCCGAAATTACGAAAAAAAATTGTCGCCCTGATATACTGTCTCTCAATAAATCAGATCACCTTCTTAAAGTCCGATTTTACCCGTTGCGCCCAACACAAACCAACGACCGGGTTGTGGAACGTAGGGATAGTCTAACACATCACTGTTGAGCAGGTTGCGACATGATAAATAGAATTTCACCCACCGGGTGGCATAGGTAATTTTCATGTTGAGTTGGTGTACCGGCGCATAGGAAACTAGCTCGCCTGATGGGTATTCAACATAAGCACCCGAGCGTTGACGGAAATTGTAGGCATACGAAACCTCCAAGCGCCGCAGCGGAAGACGGTGAACCAGATTAAAAGTCAGGTTGTGATTTAGGAAGTCGAGGGCGTATAGCGACAGGTATTGGTTGGTGTTTTTTTCCGATGACAAATAGGTATAACTCAGTCCTGCATACCTGACGATTTGCTGCGACGAGGAAGGCGACAAATACTGTGATCCCAAAGTGAAACCATAAGTCGTTAAGCGCGTTAAGTTCATGCTCTGCCAGGGGTCATCGGGATTTAGTTTTCCCCAATCGATTAAATCTTTTCCATCACGACGAAAAACTGCAGCCGAAAAGGTGAACCGATCATTAACAAACCACTTTGAGCCAATCTCGCCTGTAAAAGCCTGTTCGGGTTTCAGGTTTGGATTACTCACCCGGTCTGGCCCGCTGTAGTACAAGTCGGTAAAGGTTGGAAGCCTGACTGAATGATTTACTGTGCCGTATATTTTAAAAGTTTCGGTAAGAAAATATCCCATATCCAGTCCCGGTGAGGGGTATAATCCGTAATCGGAGCTGTAGTGCAAGCTTATCCCTCCAGCCAACGAAAAACGGTAGTAGACATAACTGTGGTTTAACGACACATCCACGTGTTGTCTGTTTTTACCATGGTTGTACCATGCCGTTGTCCCGGCTAAATAAACCGTATCTGACAACATTTCACCTAGCACATTACTTAAAATGGACTCATTTTGAAAGCGAAAACCCACCCGGGTATCGCCGGCTTTTGTATCGAACCCCGTCCCGGCATTGAACGAAATCACGTCGGTGCGATGATAATTATGGCCGGTGTAGGGATAAAGGCTTTTCGGTGAGGCAAATCCGGCTGTATCTGCACCTTTAATAAAGAAACCATCCTGGTGATGATACCATCCATCCCCTTCTCTGAACAACTCAAAACGATCGTTAAGCCGCCGCCAGGTAAAAGTGGCCGAAAAGGGTCGCTTCTCTTCCTGTCCGTAATGCACGGTAACCAGAGTGCTTTTTACCTGCTCAAACTGATCAGGGTATTTAGGGCTATAAAACGACTGAGCACCAAAGGCTTTGTCGATATAACCCACATAAACTTTCAGCATGCCAAGACCCAAAGGTATTTGACTTTCGCTGGTGATAAGCTTCGAAGAAAAGTCAGTATTTGGAGCATAGCCTGCTGATTTATGCCAGCTTACAGCAGTGGTGTTAGCCCATTTCCCGAAAACTGTAGTAGCGGAAACATCGCCAAAAATTAGCCCATGCTGCCCTCCTGACAGATCAAAAACAAGCTCCGAAGCATCAGGCTTGCGCGTAATGATGTTAATCCCTCCCGAAAAAGCATTTGGCCCAAACCACCGGGTTCCAGGCCCTTGCATCACTTCAATTTTTTCGATGCCGGCCAGGGCAATCGCCTGACTTGAATTGTGATGCCCTGTCTGCGGATCGTTAAGTGCTACCCCGTTAAGCATCAAAAGGTTTTGATCGAAACCACCTCCCCGCATGCTTAGATCCGATTGCACACCCCAGGTACCGCGCTCGCGCACATCTACTCCACCATAAAAACGTAGTATTTCGTCCAGGCTGTGAACAGGAGCACTGGCAATCTGCTCGGCTGAAATCACGGTAATAGTCCTCGACAACTGCTTAAAGACAACGGGATGTGCAGAAGATTGGACCACCACCTCAGAAAGAGGAATGGTGTCGGCCTGCCCGTAAGTTACTTTTGTCGGCAAGACCAACAACAATAACCAAACCACCAAATAGTAAATGACTCTATATTGTTTCATGCTTTATCTTAAAAATCGGCAAAAGTATTGAATACCCAAGTAGGAAGAAAGCCCGCGAATGGACTTTTTCAATTTGTAGCATTGGGTTTTTCGAAGCTATTTGTGCTCAACAGGATAATTACATTAAAAGATCCACTGGTAAATAGCACCTTTAACCGGAAAATTGCTCATGTTTAAAGGTTGGTCCGACAAACCATAAACTGCTGATCCACTTCCCGAAAGAGAAGCATAAAAAGCACCACGCACATACATTTCCTCCGTGATTAATGCTATTTCCGGAAACAAGCGCTCCGCTACCGACTGAAAATCATTGGTAAGTGAAGTACGCCAAGTGTTTCGATCGGTAGCAAGCAAAGCAGACAGTGAGCTTTTATGAAAGCGGGGCACGATTAATGAATAGGCCCGCGTTGTCGGGATGCTAAATCCCGGAACAAATAAGGTGGCACAAACACCCTTTAGTGAAACCGCAACCGATGAGAGCTGATCTCCTCTCCCCTCTCCCATGGCCGGGCTGTTTCTGATAAAAAAGGCACAATCGCTACCCAATGGGGCGATAAGTTTTTCCATGTCAGCTACAGTTAGTCTTAATCCAAAAAAAACATTGAGTTCCTTCATAAAAAAAGCCGCATCCGACGATCCTCCACCCAATCCTGATTGTGTTGGAATTCGTTTTAATAACGACACCTTTACAGGAGGAATGTTAAAAGACATTTGCATGACTGAATAGACTTGGGAAACAATATTTTGCTTCGGATCACCCAACAGAGGCGAACCATACACGGCAAGGGCATACTTCTCCGAAGGCACAAACTCCAACACATCATACAATGGAATCGGATAAAAACAGGTATGCACGTCATGGAAACCGTCCTCACGTTTACCAGTAACCATCAGTCCAAGGTTTATTTTCGCGTTAGGAAAACAAATCATATCCAAACTTTTTGCAAAGATAACACAGGTTGAAGTCGTGCATCCCAAAATTAAAATATTGTTAAAAATGCGCACATTAGCCAAAACTATGTAATTTTGAGGCGCAACAATCAATGATAGAACCTGCAATGACGATTCTAAACTCTGTACTTAACTGGTGGATAAAAAAACGAATTCATCAAATTGATTTGTTCGTAAAATACCCTCACGATGTTCAGCAAGACCTGTTTAAAAAGCTGATCGCCACGGCAAAAGATACCGAATGGGGAAAAAAATACGACTACAAATCCATAAAAAACGCTGATGACTTTCGAAGTCGTGTACCTATAAATACATACGAAGACCTGAAACCGCTGATAGATAGAATGCGGAAAGGGGAACAAAATATTCTCTGGCCTGAAGACATCACCTGGTTTGCTAAATCGTCGGGGACAACCGGAAGCAAAAGCAAATTTATTCCGGTAAGCCCAAGCTCCCTCGAAGAATGTCACTATAAAGGAGGTAAAGACTTGCTGGCGATTTATTTCAACCTCTATCCCGAATCTGGTTTTTTTGAAGGAAAAAGTCTGGTGATGGGTGGAAGTCACAATATTTTTGAAATCAGCAACACCCAGTATATTGAAGGCGACCTTTCCGCCATACTCATGCACAACCTGCCACTTTGGGCACAGTTTAAACGCACGCCATCGCTCTCAATTGCCCTGATGGACGAATGGGAAAACAAGCTTGAGCTGATGGCTGAATCAACTATAAACCATGATGTTACAAGCCTGTCTGGTGTGCCCAGCTGGATGCTGGTGTTGATCAGAAAAATATTGGCCAAAGCAGGGACCTCTGATTTAAGTGAAGTGTGGCCAAATCTGGAAGTCTTCTTCCATGGCGGGGTGAATTTCGAACCCTACCGCGCTCAATTTGAGCAAATCATCTCCTCGCCACGCATGGCCTACCGAGATAACTATAATGCCTCTGAAGGATTTTTCGGCATACAGGATCAACGCGACAACACCGACCTGTTGTTGATGCTGGATTATGGCATTTGGTATGAGTTTCTTCCTGTTTCGGAAATGACCGGTGACACCTACAGAACTGTGCTTTTGCACGAGGTGGAAGTGGGTGTTAACTACGCCATGATCATCAACACCAACGCCGGACTTTGGCGCTACATGATTGGTGACACCATTGTTTTTACCAGTAAAACACCATACCGCATCAGAATTACCGGAAGGGTTAAAAATTTTATCAATGCCGTGGGCGAAGAATTGATAATCGACAACGCCGAAAAAGCACTGGTGATTGCTTGCCACAAAACCAACGCCATCCTTACCGAATATACCGCCGCCCCCATCTTCGAGAACAATACGGTGGGCCACCAATGGCTCATGGAATTTGAAAAAGAACCGGTCGACTTAGACTATTTCAAAGAAGCTTTCGATACAGCACTAAAATCACAAAACTCTGATTACGAAGCCAAAAGATATCACGATCTGGTGTTAAAACCGCCGAAAATCGATGTGATGAAACCCGGAACTTTCTACACCTGGATGAAGAAAAGGAACAAGCTTGGAGGACAAAACAAAGTACCACGCTTATCGAACGACAGAAAACATGTGGAAGATATCCTGGCTTTAGAATAAGACTCATTGGTTAAACCTCATTCAGCCATTAGCCAATAGTCCTTTAACAGCCATAATAGTAAAAACAATGGCCATTGTTTAAATAGCAACTACAGGCAATAAAACTTTTTCTATATTCGTAGAAAATTTTTTAATCATGCATGTAGCTATAGCCGGCAATATTGGATCAGGAAAAACGACACTTACCCGACTGATGTCGAAACAGTTTGGATGGAAACCACATTACGAAGACGTCGAAAACAATCCCTATCTCCATAGTTTTTACGACGACATGCAACGCTGGTCGTTTAACCTTCAGGTGTATTTCCTCAACTCCCGGTTCAGACAGGTAATTGAAATACGCGAGAGTGGTGACAACATTATTCAGGACAGAACCATCTACGAGGATGCTTACATTTTTGCGCCTAACCTCCACCATATGAACCTGATGTCGACGCGTGACTTCGAGAATTACTCTTCATTGTTTGAACTGATGAGCGCCTTTCTCCAGGCTCCTGACCTGCTGATCTACTTGCGAGCCTCGGTAAGTACCCTCGTAAAACAGATACAATTGCGTGGCCGCGACTATGAAGAATCTATCCGCCTCGATTACCTTAAATTGTTAAACGAACGTTATGAAGCCTGGATAGAAAAATACGACAAAGGCAAATTACTCATTATCAATGTCGACGACATGGATTTCAACAAACCCGAAGACTTAAGCGTCGTTATCGACAAAGTGAATGCCGAAATTCATGGATTGTTTTAACCATTGAACTCAGACCTTTACATGAAAATCCTCGCCATCATACCTGCCCGCTACCAAAGCACCCGGTTTCCGGGGAAACCTTTGGCCATGATTAAAGGCAAGAGCATGATAAACAGAGTCTTCGAGCAAACCTCAAAAGCTAAAAGTATCGACAGGGTGGTTGTAGCAACCGATGACCAGAGGATATACGATCATGTGAAAGAGTTTAACGGTGATGCGGTTTTTACCGGCACGCACCACCAAAATGGCACTTCCCGGTGCTACGAAACTGCTGAAATACTCGAAGCAGCCGGGTATAGGTACGATGCAGTGATCAACGTACAAGGTGACGAACCCACCGTTCGTCCCGAACAAATTGAAATGATTTGTTCGTTGCTGAGAAAACCAGAAATCAAAATAGCTACGCTGATAAAAAAGATCGATCAGTCCGAAACTCTTTTCAACCCCAATGTTGTGAAGGTGGTCATCGGGAAAAATGGGCAGGCCATTTATTTTAGCCGACATCCCATTCCACTTGTCAGGGATTTTGAACCAAAAGAGTGGATAAACCACCACCAATATTTCAAACATATCGGCCTCTATGGCTTTAAACGCGACAATCTGATACGGATTATGCAGCTTTTACCCGG
>JGI10211J34971_10002038_pt1 | contig 16586 bp, 16 predicted proteins | sample Etolagsediment_FD_34971 | JGI IMG/M metagenome (IMG submission 34971) | reverse complement strand
AATACAATGTTAAGTTTTTATTAAGATTAGATGAAATAGCTTTATATATTAAGATCTTTTTATCTATCTTTAGATTTTATTTGCCTTAAGTTCTAGCTACTTATCTTCAAATCGCGCGTAATTTCTCCACTAATCTTAATAAAAACTTAACATTAGATTGAGCTACATATAAGCTATATATTAGATTGAACTACACAAAAAAGATTTCAAGATTTATAATTGCTTTGATATAATTGAAAAATAAAATTATTTGGAGTATAAAATGTATGATGTACTAATTGTAGGTGGAGGAGCTGCTGGATATGGAGCAGCTTTAACACTAGCTAGTGTTGAGGATAAATTTGACTGGTCAAAAGATAAAAAATATATGATGCTAGATAGTGGAAACAGTGATATACTAAAGGCTAGCTTTTTTAATCTAGCAGGGGTTAGTTTTGGAGTAGGGGGAGATACACTTCTTGACTCTATGAGATCACAGCTTAGTAACTATAAAAGTTGTGATATAAAAAATGATAAAGTCTTAAAGATAATAAAAGAGAATGATATTTTTAAAGTTACCACATCAACCAATAACTACCAAGCAAAGATAGTGATACTAGCTACAGGTATGCACTCATTTGATATAGAGTGTGATATGGTTGAGGTTTTACCACATAAAGATATAGCAAAACCAAATAAAATAAAACTAAAAAATAAAGATAATCTAATAGAGGAAAATCTATATGTAGCAGGATTAGCAAGTGGAGTTAAAACTATGTTCGCTATTGCAAATGGTGATGGGGTAAAAGTGGTTTGTGATATATTTAAACTATGGACAGGTATACCTGCGGTTGCACATGATAATTTAAAAGATAGATTAGATTGAGAAGTTAAGAGTAAATTTATACTATATCATATATACTTATCACATACAGATGTTAAAGCCAAACCTATCGTGAGGTAGGGACGGAAAGCTGCGGGTCTTTGGAAAGATAGCCGGGTTGCCAGAGTGTACTTCATTCTAAAATACCAAAATATCTTTTCATAATTATTATCAAAAAAAGGGGATAAATATGAAAAAGTCATTCAATATCAAAAAAATTTCTACTATACTATTAATAGTAACTACAGTTAGTTTAGGTGCGGTTATCACTATTCAAAATAACGATACAGCAAAAAACAAGATTCATGGTGGTATGAATTCATTTAAAAAGTATTTTCAAGAGGGGCAATCTACTGAGCCTTTAGGGGAAGGTTTTTGGACTAGTAATAGGTTTAATACAAACAATATGGAATAAAATTTATCTATTTATAGGTATGGTTATGGTAAAGATTGCACCATTTTTACTATTTTTTACACTAAGTGTACCATCTAAACTATCTTTTACAATATTGTAGCTCATATGAAGACCAAGACCAGTTCCTTGGGATTTGTGTTTTGTAGTAAAGTATGGATCGAATATCTTACCCATAATATCTTCAGGTACCCCACCACCATTATCCTCTATAGATATAATCGCTTGATTATCTATATGTTCTAAAGATACTTTTACAACTGGCTCTTCTATCTTTTTTTCACATAAAATATCTTTTGCATTGTTTATTATATTTATGATAACTTGAGGAAGTTCACCTGGTACCATCTCTAGATTTATAGGGTCACTATAGTCTATATCTTTTATTAAACTGATATGGTGACTTGAAAGATTTGAAGATACCAAATCAAGTGCATTGTCTATCCTATCTTGTAGTACTACTACTTTTTTACTCTTTTCATCTTTTATAAAGTCTCTAAATGTATCAATTGTCTCTGATAGGTATTGTGCATTTTTATCTATGTTGTCACAGTAGTGGATAAATTTTTCATCATCTAAGATACCAAACTCTTTTTCGATCTTCATCCCACTTGCTGCAGTTGTTATCACACTTAGAGGCTGTCTCCACTGATGAGCTATATTTCCTATCATCTCACCCATTTGAGCCATCTTAAGTGATTCTTGTAGTTGCCTCTCATTTGAGGCTGCATTTTTAACCTCTTCCCTAATATGTTTTGCAGTTTGGGTCATACTTTTGTTTAATACTTTTGCCATATTAGCAAACTCATCATCACCAGAAATTTTTATAAATTTAAATTTATTGTTAGTTCTATCAACATAGTTTAAAAATGATACAAGTCCATTTTGAAGCATCTTAAGTTTACTTAAAATATCTCTACTTATAATATAAGAGATAATAAAGATCACAATCAAAACAACAAATATTAAAACAGCTTGACTTATGAGGGCATTATTTAACTTTGAGATTTTTTGAAAATTACGATCACATAGATCTTGAAATATTTTAAGTTTTATATCCTCTATTAGATCTATCTTTTTGCTAGCTAGATTAAACCAAAGTGTAGAATCAATACCGATAATATTTTTATTTAATCTATCAAGCGCTAGAATAGCAGGGGAGTCGTAAACTTTAACTACACTATCTATATGTTTTAGAGTATTGTTTTTATTTTTTAATATCTCTATATTTTCTAAATTCCTTTTATATTTATCAAATGTAACTTTAATTACACTTAAAAGCTCAATCTCCTCATCAGTTACAGGATATTTTCTATACTCTTTAATTAGATTTTTAAGTTTTGCATATTTTATATAAAAGCTTTTTTTATATTTTATATTGTCTCCTAATAGATAGTTTTTAAAGTCATGAACAAGTCCACCATATCCTACTACAGCTTTTATCTCTGATACTATCTCATCTTTATAGAGTTTATTGTTTATAAATGCTCTTAATTTTTTAAACTCTTGAAACTCTTTTGAGTTTTGTTTTGCGTAAAAGTATTTTAAAGTCTCTTTATCAATTAGTTGCTCAAATGATGAGATATTTGATTTGTAGTTGTTATTGAATGTTTTTAGTTCGATAAATCTTTGGACTGTAAAGTTTTCAGAGAGAAATATATAGTTTGCAACACCCCTTTCAAGTGTTGCATACTCTGTTGCCTCAATTAAATTTAATAGTGCTAGAGATTTAGAAGATGTATATAGATTATCACTATGAGCTTGAAATGTTGATCCTAGTTTTATTATTTTCTCTATTGATGAACTAAAATAGTTAACTATATCATCTCTATTGGTTTTATAATTATCAACTTTATATCTAAAGTTTGACAAGTTTTCAATAGTTGGGATAAGATTTAAGTACTCTTTGTACTCATTTTTACTAATAAAGCTTATAAGTTCTTTGTGTGAATTGTCAGTTGATTTTCTTTGTTTGGATAGTTGGTTGGTAAATTTATCGGCATTAAGTTTATAAAGTGATGCACTTAAGCGTCTCTCTTCTTGTAGATTTGAAATAAAATAGTTTGATTTTTTGAGTATCTCTAAATGAATTTGAAATTTATCTATTTTTTGTATATCTGATTGGTCTTTAAATATTGTGGAAAACATAAAAAAAAGTAACACCATAAAAGGTACTACAGTTATCAGCAATAATTTTTGCTTTAAATTTAGCTTATCCATAATACTCCCAAAGTTTTATTCAGAAATATTATACAATAAACTAAATTACAAAAGCTAACGTTTTAAAGAAAATTAACTCTTTTAGATACTAGTATCTGTTGTTAAATTCTCTTCTTGGTCTTTGTTCTTTTGGTTTAGCTTCGTTTATTCTTAAAGTTCTACCTTCAAATTCTTTTTCGTTTAGTGCTTCAATAGCATTCTTAGCTTCACCGTCGTCAGTCATAGTGATAAATCCAAAACCTTTAGCTCTACCAGTTTCTCTATCTGTTATAATTTTTACAGACTCTACTGCACCGTATTCTGAGAATAATTTCTCTAAAGTTTCTTCTGTTGTCGCGTATGACATGTTTCCTACATAAATTTGCATTTGTGTTCTTTCCTTTTATTCATGATACATAAGTATCTTTGCGTTATATTTGATACACAACCAACTCACCTTATCTCTATGTAAATATTAATATTGTTTGTAAAGTAGTACTATAAAATATATTCGTACAACAGTATACTATAATTAAGATTATAATAAGACATAAATTTAAGTTTTATTTTAAAAATAGCTAAAAAGAGCTGTTTTATGGGGATATAATCTAAAATGGAAGGTTGATTATTTTACCATTTATAGTGACTAAACTCTAATTCCTTAATAATTTTTCGATATAATCACAAAATTTTATAAAATATCAAGGTAAATTAAATGTGTGGAATAGTTGGATATATTGGAAATAAAAATACAAGTGAAATATTAATAAATGGATTAAAAGAGTTAGAGTATAGAGGATACGATAGTGCAGGTGTTGCTATACTAAAAGATCAAAATTTAGATATATTTAAAGCTGTAGGGAAGATAGTAAATCTTGAAGAGAAGATAAATGATTCTAAATACAATAGTGATGATATAGATTTTTCAATCGGTATTGGTCATACAAGATGGGCAACTCACGGTAAACCAACAGAGCTAAATGCTCATCCACATATGGGTGAATACTCTTATGTTGTACACAATGGTATTATTGAAAACTATAAAGAGTTAAAAGATGAGCTTGTATCACTTGGGCATAAGTTTGTATCTCAAACAGATACAGAGGTGATAGTTCATCTTTTTGAACACTATTTTAACCAATCAAATGATCCAAAACAATCTTTTGATAAAACTGTAGAAAAACTAGAAGGTGCATATTCGATACTTCTTATTACAAAAAGTCAAAATGATAAAGTTTATTTTGTAAAACACGGTTCACCACTTATTGTAGCTAGAGGGTTAGAGGATGGTGAAGTGCTTTTTTCAAGTTCAGATTCACCACTTATTGGATTGAGCAAAGAGGTTGTTTATCTTGAAGATGGTGTAAGTGGAGTTGCATCAACTAGTGGTATAGAGTTTGATAGTGAAGTTTCATGGGGGAGTCTACCATCATCTAAACAGTTTGCTCAAAAAGATGGATTTAGATTTTTTATGGAGAAAGAGATATATGAGCAAGATGATGTTGTAACAGACTCTATGTTAGGTAGAGTGCTAGAAAATAGTATCTCTTTTGATGAAATTGATCCATATATAGTTGATGGGATAAATGAGATAAAAATATGTGCGTGTGGTACAAGCTACCACGCAGGACTTGCAGCTAGTTATCTGTTTGAAAGGGTTTCAAAACTAAGATGTAGTGTAGAAATAGCTAGTGAGTTTAGATATAAAGAGCCACTTTTAACTAAAGATACACTTTTTATAGTGATATCCCAAAGTGGGGAGACAGCTGATACTCTTGAAGCACTAAAGATGGCAAAAAGTGCAGGTCTTAAGAGTATAGCTATATGTAATGTTGATAATAGTTCCATGACAAGGGTGGCCGATGCTACAATATTAACACGAGCTGGAATTGAGAAAGGGGTGGCTAGTACAAAAGCTTTTAGTACACAAACAGTTGTATTGTGGATGTTGAGCTTATATTTTGCACAACATAAAAATAGTATCTTACAAGAGGATCTAGATAAAGAGATAAAAGCTTTAAGGGAGGTGCCACTATCTTTAAAAGTTGAAAATAGTATCCATGAAAAGTGTAGAAGACTCTCAAAAAGATATCTTCATGGTCATGGATTTTTCTTTATAGGTCGTGATCTGTTTTTTCCACTTGCACTAGAAGGTGCTTTAAAATTAAAAGAGATAAGTTATCTTCACGCTGAAGGTTACCCAGCAGGTGAGATGAAACATGGACCAATAGCACTTGCAGACCCAGAGCTATTTACAATAGCTTTGATGCCTCAACATCTTTTATATGATAAGATAAAATCAAACGTAGAGGAGCTAAGTGCAAGAGATAGTACAATTTGTGCTATTAGTCCAATCGATTTTGATCTAGCTGATGATTTTATAAAAACAAAACCAACTGATCACTATATGTTGGAGTTTTTTGAGATGTTAGTTGTGGTTCAACTTTTATCGATGGAGATTAGTGTTAGACTTGGAAATGATGTGGATATGCCAAGAAACTTAGCGAAGTCTGTTACTGTAGAATAGTAGACTTCATAATCCAATCCAGTATTGAGTTTTAGTTAAGATTAACAAAGAGATAACGCGCGATTTGAAGATAGATAGCTATAAATCTAGAAATAATCAACTGAAATTAAAGATAAAAGCAGTTAATAGATAAAGCTATCTCCTTTAATCTTAATTAAAACTTAATACTGGATTAGACTCTCTATCTATAGATACTATTTTACAATATATAAGCAAGCTTTTAAAAGCTTGCCCACTCATCATCATTGTTCACTTGTGAAACAACAGGTTTTATATTTTTATTTATCTGTTTTGGAGATCTAGATTGAGTTGATGGTTTAGCTACTGCTAAAACAGGAGTCTTACTAGTTGGCTGTTTAGCTATAGTAGGTGCTGTTGTTTTTACACTTTTTCTAACCTCTATCTTTATATCATTTTTTCCTCTAAACTCTTTTTCATCTGCATTTTTTACAACTGTATTAGCTATATCATCAGTTCTTGATGCTATATCTTTTGTAGCAGATGCTATATTTGCATTTTCTTGTGTTTGTCTATCAAGTGCATTTATCGCATCATTTATCTGCTCGATTCCAGCTCTTTGCTCTTTTGAAGCTGATTCTACATCATTTATAAGCTCTATTGTCTTATCTATGTTTTCATTTAGACTGTTGTATCCTTGGATCATCTGATCTGCTATTTTTTTACCATCATTTGCTTTATTTGTAGCATTTTCCACTAGCTCTTTAATACCACGTGCAGCTTCTGCACTTCTACTTGCTAGGTTTCTAACCTCTTGAGCAACAACAGCGAAACCTTTTCCAGCTTCCCCTGCAGTTGCAGCTTCAACTGCTGCGTTTAAACTTAATATATTTGTTTGAAATGCTATTTGATCTATCACACTAATAGCTTCACTAATAGCAGTTACTTCACTATTTATATGATCCATAGCATTAGTAGTTTGAGTTGCTAGATCTTCACCTTTTGATGCAGATGCAGTCACTTGTGAAGCAAACTGTGCCATTTGAACTACATTGTTCGTTGTACTTGCTACATTGCTTGTTACCTCTTCTAAGGCTGCTGCAGTTTCCTCTAAGGCTGCTGCAGCTTCATTTGAGTTTGAGCTAAGTGTACTTACGTTTTCTAAAAGTGTATCGCTACTGTTTTGTAAAGTTATACCATTTTGTTTATTCTCTACAAGCATACCTGTTATAGCATCACCTAGGCTATTTACACCATTTGCTAGTTTTAGTAGGTGCTCTTTAATGTTATTTGTATCAACTTTATTCATATAGTTGTAGTTGCTGTATTGTTCAAGTACATCTAAAACACCATCGATATTGTTTTCCATATTTGTACCCATTTGGTTTAGAAGGTTTGTAAGCTCTTGTAGTGCTGGGTTTGAACTGTTTGATTTTACCCTTTGGCAAAGATCACCTTGTTCAAACTCTGCTAGAACATTTACAACATCATTTATAACACCTCTATCCTCTTCAACACTATGTTTTGTTTTAGCTATGTTTTTATTTACAACTCTAGCCATATTTCCTATCTCATCATTTGAGGAGCTATTTAGATCTACTACATCACTTTTTTCCCTGTTTAGGTATTGGAAAAATCCTAAAAGTCCATTTTCAAACTCTTTTAAAGGTTTTACTATCCCATTGTTTATCATAACAACTGTTACAAAAGAGATGATAACTAAAATAATAATAGAGATAATAGCTATAGATATAGCTATAGAGTAAGGTGTCTGCATAAGTTCTGCTTCATCTATCTCTGAAAGTATTGCCCAAGTTAGATCTTCTCCAACTTTTATAGTTGAGTATGCAGAAAGTACTGGGTTTCCATTGTAATCTATGATTATATCTGTACCAGTTTTTCCACTTAGTGCATTTTGTGAAGCAACAGTATCAACCATACCACCAGATGGATTAGCAAATGATGCTTTTAAGCTATGACCTTTTGGATCAAGAAAACTATCACTTCTCATCTTTTTATCAGGTCCAACCAAATAATCCTCTTGAGATGCACCATACCCTTTTCTAAATTGCATGATTGAGTTTATAGCTGCATCACTTATTTGAAAAACTAAAACTGATTCAATCTTCCCACCAATATAAACAGGGTTTCCTAAAAACATTGCAGGGGCATTTGCACTTGGTGCATATGGTTTCATATCTACAAATGTTGGGCGTTTGTTTTGTAAAGTTTGATAAAACACCTCTCCAAGACCACTATCTTTTAAGCTTCCCGTTTTTAAGTTTGCACCAAAGTCAGACTCTTTTGCTGCACTATATAGTACATGTCCATGTGTTGCATCTATTAAAAAGATATCATAATACCCATAGTCCTTCATATACCCTTGAAAAAACTCCTCATGTTTATCAATAGCTTTTTTAAACACAGGATTGTTTATAGGAGCTTTACCATTTGGGTCTATATGAAGCTCCTCCTCTAAAAGGTGTAAAGTGTGAGCTAAGTTTTTTACATCTTCACTTCTACTAAGAACTTTTATATCACCAATTCTCTCTTGAAAAAACTTAGTGATCTGATCTGTTTTTGACTCACGTATAGACTCTAGCTTATAGCTAGCATTTGTCATCATCTTTGATGTAACTTCCATAACTGAAGATATACTAATAGCAACAGTTAAAACTAATAATGAAACTATACTTAACATTAAAAGTTTTGTTTTTATACTTAGATTATTTAGCACAATTAACCCCTTTTTTGATTATATTATTGAATTATAACCGCTAAATACTAAAAGTTTTATTTGATTTTATAATGAGTGTATATAAAATATACAAGACTTTCTTGAGATATTAAAGTCTGTACAAACATATGTATAAAAAATATACAACTTTTCTGTAGAGTTTTAAGATAAATAATATTTTAATTATTTATCTTATTTGTAGAGGTTAAAAGCTTATAGAGATACCTGCACCAAAGGTAGTTGACTCCTCCATAGTGAACTGTTTTGAGGCAAATATATTAAACCCTATATATTCACTTACAATGAAGTCGATTCCAAAATTTCCCCTTAATATAAGTGTATCTCTAGAAAAATCATAATTTTCATCTTCATTTAATTTGTTAAATCTACTTTTATAATTTGAACTATCAGTTTCATCTTCTTTGTAGAGCTTATGATATCCAACCCCCACTTGTGCAGTGATTGATGGTACTATTACAACAGGACCAACTCTTAAAGCATTGTTATCTGTACCAAAAGTTGCAAGTTGAACTCCTAGATTGTAGTATAGTTCATAAGCTTTTGATAGGTCACCTTGCCCATACAGTAGACCATATCCATATCTAATAGCTTTTTTAGAGTTTATAAGATTTATCTGTAAAGTATTTAAATCTTCAAAATCTTTATATTGATCTTTTAGTGATACCCCCATATATCCATATTTTATCTCCAATCTTGTAGTATCTTCGTATGATTTTGCTAAGTCTCTAAATTGGTTGAGCTCTTTTTGAGAATAAAAAGCAAAACTATCCTCTAGTGAGTTATTTGGCTTTAAAGAAAATGTACCAGATTTTTTTTGTTCACCATAAGATATCTCATATGGTATTTCACTATTATCACAATATTTAAAAATATGCTTTACACCTAGCTCTTTTGTTTTTCCATCTATTTTTAAATTTGCATTATCTTTGTTTGAACTTATTATCATATATGGAAGTTTATAGTCATCAATATTTATTATCTTTTGTAGATCTTTGTTTTTTTCTATATTTACAGATGTTTCAATAGGGCAGTAACCTTTCGCATCTACATTTATCTTGTGAGTTCCCTCTTTTAAAAACAACTCCTCATTTGATTTAGCACTTTTGTCATCAATATTTAACTTATCAAATTCACCTACAATAGTTACTTTTAAAAATTGGGAATTGTATCTGTTTCTGAGGTTTGTAAAATATATCTTTTTCTCTTTTAATAGCTCTTTTGTTTTCTCTTCTATTTTTTGTTTAAAAAGGTCACTAAGACTTAAAGCGTTGTTTATATCTACAAGATATTGTTAATAGCTATAACCTTATCTTTTTCATATTGTGGTAGATTTAGTCCGTCGTAAGTTTTTATTTTTTCTATTAGCTTAATAGCTAGATCATAAAGCTCATCTTTAGTTACAGATGCACACACTTTATTTTCTTCACTTGATATTTTCACATTTTGAAGTTCTAAGTTTGTAGTTTGTTTTGATTGTCTTGAAAATGACTTACTAAAAAAGTCAATCCCTAAGATTGATCTGTTTTTTTTATCCAAAGTTGATGTTGATTCAACTTTTGTTGAGATATTGTTTGCAAGATTTACCCTTGCGCTTTGCTCATCTGTTCCACAACCTTTGTATACCTCTTCACTTGCAAATACAAATGAAGATAAAAGTAGAGTTGATAATAGTAGTTTATTTTTCATAATAACCCTTATATATGATCTAAGATTTGTGTTAAATCTTTGGTATCGATGATGATATTAGCCTCTTTTTTTAGTATCTCTTTTGCACAAAAAGCGACTCTTTTATTAGCATAAGCGAACATACTTCTATCATTTGCCCCATCCCCTACAACCAAAGTATCCTCTTTTGAGACCCCAAGGATGTTTTGGATACGTTGTATCATATCACCTTTGCTAAAGTCAAACATCATATCTCCACCAACAAGTCCAGTTAAGATACCATCTTTGTGGTGTAAAACATTTGAAAAATCCCCATCAAGTCCAAGTTTATTTTTTGCAGGTGAAGTTCCAACTCTAAACCCACCACTAAAGCAGATAACTTTATACCCTTTTTTTTGAAGTGCTGGTACTATCTCAAGTGCACCTGGCATAAGTGGCAACTCTTTCCCTATTTTTACAACTTTTTCATACTCTAAACCTTTTAGTAGCTCAACTCTTGTTATTAAGCTCTCAAAAAAGTCAAGTTCACCATTCATAGCTTTTTCAGTTATACTAGCAACTTTCTCTTCAAGTCCAAGTTCAGCTGCAAAAAAATCTATAGTTTCACCATCCATTAGTGTAGAATCAAAATCAAATACTGCTAATTTCATATTATTTATTACCTTTTTTATGTTATAATGAACTCTATTATACCCAAAAAGGATTAAACATATATGTTCCAAACACTGATTGAAAAACTTAAAAATGATAGATACATAACTTTAGAGACAACACCGTCACACGAACCAGTGTTTGATAATATAATAGAGAAAATTGATTCATTTGATTTGGCTAAAAAAGTGGATGGTTTTAGTGCAACAGATAATCCACTTGCAAAGTTAAAATACAATGCACTTTTTGCTTCAGTTAAACTACAACAAAAATTTAACAAACCTGTTATTGCAACTGTTAGTATGAGAGATAGAAATAAAATAGCACTTCAAAGTGATCTTTTGGGTGCAAATGATTTTGATGTTCGAGCTATACTAGCTCTTACAGGGGATCCTGCACATATGTCAGATCAACCCCATACAAAAGGTGTATTTGAGGGTAACTCAAATATGCTTTTAGAGATAATATCCTCTTTTAACAACGGCATGGACTATGCGGGGAAGCCATTTAAAACTGCTCCAAAACCTATCTATCCATTTTCTGTTATAAACTCTTATGCAAAAAATATGAGAAGTTTAGAGAAAAAGATGGGAAAAAAGATATTAAATAAAACTTGTGGGATCATCACTCAGCCTATATATGATATAGATAATGCCAAACAGTTGGTTAAGCTTTTCAATAGTGCAATTGGTAGTTTTGATGATGCCAGAAAAGATACACAGCTTATATTAGGAGTTTTCCCTATTACGAAGCTAAGAACAGCTCAGTTTCTTTCAAGTCATGTCCCAGGTATCTACGTACCGCAAGATTGGATAGATAAGCTAGCACTTGCAAGTAAGATAAGTGAAGATGAGGAGTACAAAGTAGGTATGCAGTTAAGCTTTGATCTTCTAAAAGAGATACAGCAGTTCCATCCAAAAGTACATCTTATGACAGCAAATAGATTTGATATAGCAAGTGAGCTATTAAACTAGTATGAGATACGCAACTATTGATATAGGTCTTAAGCGTATAGGTTGTGCAGTATCTCTTATGGGAGGTATTGTAAATCCAAAAGAGGCAATTTTACGTAAAAATAGAGACCAAGCAGCAAGAGATGTTGATAGTTTTTTAAAAGAGTGGGATATAGATACTTTAGTTGTAGGGTATCCAGAGTCAAGTGAAGATATGAAGCCAAGGGTTGAACACTTTGTAAAGCTTTTAAAATTTGAAGGCTCAATAGTATTTCAAAATGAAAACCTAAGTAGTCACGAAGCAAAAGAGCTAACAAAAGGTGAGATAAAACATAAAAGAGATGGCAGAATCGATTCAATAGCAGCAAAAATAATACTTGAAAGATACTTGCAAAAAATAGATAATGGAGGTTAACAATGTGTTTTGCAGTAAAAGAGAGGTATATTGATCCATTTACAGATTTTGGATTTAAACATATATTTGGAAATATAGAGCATAAAAATATACTTATAAGCTTTTTAAATGACCTACTAGATATTGAACATAAAATAGTAGATATAGAGTTTAGAAATCTTGAGCAATTAGGTTTGAGTATAGTTGATAGAAAAGCTATTTTTGATATATTTTGTACCGATGAGAAAAAAAATCATTTTATAGTTGAACTTCAAAGGAGTAAACAAAAATATTTTAGAGATAGAAGTGTATATTATACATCTTTTCCTATACAAGAGCAGTCTAAAAAAGGTGATTGGGACTATTATCTAAATAAGATATTTTTTGTTGGTATTTTAGAGTTTAATATAGACGATGAGATAACAAATGAAAACTATCTTACAAAAGTACAATTATGTGATACCAATACTAAAGATATTTTTTATGATAAATTAACTTACTACTATATAGAGATGCCTAAGTTTAAGAAAAAAGAGGAGGAGTTATCAAACCATCTTGATAACTGGCTTTATATATTAAATAACCTTAATAAACTAGATGAGATACCAAAGTCATTTAAAGATGATAAAGTGTTAAATGAAGTTTTTGATATAGCAAGTTTTTTAGCACTATCAAAAGATAAGCAGTTTGCTTATCAGCAAGATCTAAAAGCAAGATTAGATTATAAAAATGTGATCGATTATGCAGTTGAAACAGCTATAGAGGAGGGGGTGAAAAAAGGTTTGAAGCAAGGTATCGAGCAAGGTATCGAGCAAGGTATAGAAAAAGGTATAGAAAAAGGTATTGAGCAAGGTATTGAGCAAGGTATAGAAAAAGGTATTGAAAAAGGTGTCAAGAAAGGTCTTGAGCAAGGGAAAGAGGAGGAGAAGATAAATATTGCTAAAAACCTTTTAGATATATTAGATGATCAAACTATATCTTTAAAAACATCCCTTAGTATTGAAAAGATTAAAAAACTAAGAGAAAAAAAGTAGATATTATATGATAGGTATAGATATCTGTGTTATTTCACGAGTTGAGAATATGATAGAAAAATTTAAAGATAGAGCTTTAGATAGGTTTTTAGATCAGGATGAAAAGCTACTTATCAAAAACTCCTCAACTGCAGCTGGATTTTGGGCAGCAAAAGAGGCCGCTAGTAAAGCTATAGGTATTGGAATAGGAAAAGAGTGTGGTTTTTTTGATATAAAAATATCAAAAAATAGCCTAGGTGCTCCACAAATAAAATATAAAAAGAGGATAAGAAAAAAATATAAAATTAAAAATTCATCATTAAGTATCACTCACGATGGTGGTTTTGCCATAGCGGTTGTGGTAATAGAAAGAGGAAAAAAATAGATTATGAAACTATTTATAAAAAAACTTTTTTACCTTTTCTTTATGCTTTTTATCATATCACTTATATCTTTTATAGCTATAAATCTAGCTCCAAATAGCTTCTTTGCATCAGGGGAATTAAATCCAAACATAACAGAGGAATCAATAGCTCACCTAAAAGAGGTATATGGCTTGGATAAGCCACTTTATGTTCAGTTTTTTTCTTGGATGATAAATATATTACAACTTGACTTTGGTATATCATTTGCTAGTGGAACATCTGTAAAAGAGGAGATACTAAGCCGTATACCAATAACACTTGTAATAAATGGTATTAGTATGTTTTTTATCTTTTTATTATCACTATATCTAGGGATAAAAGGGGCACTAAATAAAGATAAACTAATAGATAGATTTGTAGGTCAGCTTTCACTTTTAAGTTTCTCTTTACCATCTTTTTATTTAGCACTCTTAGGTGTACTTCTATTTGCTGTAAATTTTGAGATCTTACCAATAGCAGGGCTTCATGGGGGTGATTTTAAAGAGGGTAGTTTAGAGTATTATCTTGATACAGCGTGGCATCTTATACTACCTATATCTATCATCATCTTTGGTGGTATTGGTAGCTTGACACTTTATATACGATCTCTTACTATTGAGATACTAAAAAGTGACTATATCTTTTTTGCAAAAAGTAGGGGGTTGTCAGATGGTGTAATTTTAAGATACTATATATTACCAAATCTATATCCACCTATTATAACTATATTGGGTCTTAGTCTTCCAGGTATCATAGGAGGTAGTGTAATACTTGAAACTATATTTTCTATAGATGGTATGGGATTGTTATTTTTTCAGTCCGCACTTAGTCGTGATTATCCAGTAATCATGGGGATACTTATAATTGGAGCATTTCTTACACTTCTTGGAAATATAGTAGCTGATATGGTTTTATTAAAACTAAATCCAAGTTACAATGAGTAATTTGTCTAATTAAAGGATACAAATATGAATAAGCTAGCATTTATACTAAGCATTATTTTTATAAATAGTGTAGCATATGGATTGCAGATAAACAAAAGTGAACAATTAACATTAAGTCTAAATCCAACAAATCAAGAAACTTCATTTTCATTATCATATGAGAGTCAAGATGATCAAATTATAGAAAAAAAGTTTGAACAAGCTATAAAATTATCAAAAAAAAGTGATATATGTAGTGGTGGAAAATACACTATTAGAAGTTACAATAAAGTGGTAGATAAAAAATTAAAAAAATATTTTAATTCATATATAAGTTTTAATTGTAAATTTGAAGATGAAACAAAATATGAGCTACTTTTAGATAAAATAAAAACACTAAATTTAAATCTTTCACAAAATAAAATAGATCATATCCCATCTAAAGAGAGCTTAGAGATATCTAAAAAAAGATTAGAAAATAAAGCATATACCCAAGCAAAACAATATAAAGAGTATCTAAATAACACCCATTTTAAAAACTGTAAAATAGAAACAATAACTTTTAATAATAACAATCACAGTATAACTCCATATAGAGCTATGGGAGTATCTAATACTACAGTTACAAACCCTATAAATAGATCATACATATATAAATTAAACGTAGATTATAGTTTTCAGTGTGATGATTTATAAATAATCAATTGATTATAATCAAAACTACACTACAATCGCGTCAATGGAAAATATACAAGATAAAGAAAATATTAAATTAGCTGTTAGATATATGTTAATAGCATCATTGCTGTTTGCATTTACAGGTGGATTTGCAAAAGAGCTTAGTAACTATATGAGCTCAATAGAGATAGTGTTTTTTAGAAACATCTCAGGGGTGATGATAATCGCATTTGCTATTTACAAGTCCCCACTTAAACAAAAAGGGGGAAGACCCCTTTTACTTTTTGCTAGAGGTTTTATAGGATTTAGTGCATTGCTTATGTATTTTTACAATATAGCAAATATACCACTAGCAGAAGCTATAACTTTCAATAAAATATCACCAATATTCACAGCACTTTTCTCTTTTCTAATTTTAAAAGAGAGTTTAGGTAAGCTTGGATGGAGCGGTGTTTTTATAGGGTTTATTGGAGTTTTGTTTATAACAGGATTTGATGTAACTAGTTTAGAAAAAACAGACTGGTTGGGTATATTAAGTGGAATAGGGGCAGGGCTTGCCTACACCTCTATAAGGGAGCTGCGAAAATATTACGATAACAGAGCTATTGTTATGTCATTTATGCTTGTGGGTACTATAGGTCCTTTGATACTTTTAACTATAGGGGAGTTTTATACACATCCTACATTTGATTGGGCACTTGCAAAGTTTGTTATTCCAAGTGGAATATCGTGGTTTCTTATAATTGGACTAGGTGTAACAGCAACACTTATGCAACTATATATGACAAAAGCATATTCACTTGCACGTGGTGGGATAGTTGGAACTATAAGTTATACAAATATACTATTTTCTATAATGATTGGTATGTTTTTAGGGGATATGTTTCCAAGTTTAGAAGTGATACTAGGGATTTGTTTGATTGTAGTAAGTGGTATTTTAGTCACTAGAAAATGATATATAAAAGCAGTATAATCCCGTATTAAGTTTTAGTTAAGATTAAAGGAGATAGCTTTATCTTTGATTTCAGTTGAATAATTGTCGATTTTTAGCTATTTATCCGTAAATCGCGCGTAATCTCTTTGTTAATCTTATCTAAAACTTAACACGGGATTGTTCTAATATAAAAGATGATTCTAATAAAAATAATGGTAACATAAATTCTAAAATTTTAAAGTAAAGTTGAGTTAA
>JGI10211J34971_10002035_pt1 | contig 16608 bp, 15 predicted proteins | sample Etolagsediment_FD_34971 | JGI IMG/M metagenome (IMG submission 34971) | reverse complement strand
TCAGCATTAAAACCAAGTGCTGCAAGTTCTTTAATCTCATCACGAGTCATAGGACCAGTTGTATCTTGAGAACCAACAGTTGACATTTCAGGCTCTACATACATACCTGGACGAACACCAGCAAGACCAGAAGCTTTACCAACCATTTTTTGTGCTAAAGTAAAACCTTTACCAGTATCAGCAGGCTGTTGAGCAGTTAAGAAAGCATCAGATGCACCCATACCTAAAACGCCACGTGCTTTAGAAGTTAAACCACGACCAATAATTAACGGAATACGACCACCAGCACGTACTTCATCAGTAATAGTATTGGGGTTTAATTTAAAAGTAGCAATACATGCACCATCTTTGTGTGCCTCACCTTTGTAAGGGTAGATAGTAACAACATCACCAGTTTCCATTCCAGAAACATCAAGTTCTAATGGTAAAGCGCCTGAATCTTCACAAGTTGCAAAGAAAATTGGAGCGATTGTATTACCAAGAACAACACCACCAGTGCGTTTATTTGGAACACCAGGAATATCTTCACCCATGTGCCACTGAACAGAGTTAACCCCTGATTTACGTGAAGAACCAGTACCAACAACATCACCAACGTAAGCAATTGGATTACCTTTTGCTTTAAGCTCTTGAAGTGTTTCTAATGGCTTTTCCATTCTATTAATAAGTAATGAATTTGCATGTAAAGGAATATCTGAACGAGTAAACGCTTCAGATGCTGGAGATAAATCATCTGTATTTGTTTCACCTGGAACTTTATACACAGTAATTGTAATTTCCTCAGCTAATGCTGGTTTAGAAGTAAACCACTCTGCGTTTGCCCATGAAGTCATAACTTCAGTTGCAGCTGCATTTCCTGCTTTATGAAGCTCTTGAACATCATTAAATGCATCATATACTAGAAGTGTTTTATTTAAAGCTGTAATTGCTGCCTTTACAACAGCTGCGTTTGATGAAGAGAGTGCATCAATCATTGGCTTGACATTGTATCCACCAAGCATCATTCCCAGCATTTCAACTGCTTTTTCAGGAGCTATAGCACTCACTGTAACATTTTGAGCTGCTACATCATTTAAAAATGCTGCTTTAACATAAGCTGCATCATCAACACCAGGTGCTACACGATTTGTAAGTAAATCCAATAATTCGTCTGTATAATCTGTTTTGATCAGTTCAATAACTTCTGCTGTTTGTTCAGCTGATAGTGGTAAAGCTGGAACACCAAGTATTTTACGCTCTGCTACATGTGCTTTATAATCTTCAATAAATGCCATATTCATTCCTGTATTAATTTAAGTTTTAAAAATTATATCTAAAGAATTACAATCTGTTTTCTATGTGTTACTATTATAAACATAAGAAAAAGTTTTTACTTCAAATATGTTTATATTCGTAACATATTTGAGTGAAAAAGCAATTATTTTACTCATCCAAATAAATTTTCTCTCAGTAATTACTTAAAAAACATCTCTATTATCCATATTTTGCCTAGACTTATATAAATATAAATTATACTTAAAAGAAAGGTTTGAAATTATGAAAAAATATAGAATAGAAAGTGATTCATTTGGTGACTTACGCGTTCCAAATGACAAATATTATGGAGCACAGTCTGCTCGCTCACTTATAAATTTTGCTATTGGAAAAGAAACCATGCCTACACCACTTATTTGTGCTATGGGTATTGTTAAAAAATCGGCTGCAGAAGTAAATATGGATTTTGGTCTCATAGAGAGTAGTATTGCAAATGCAATCATAGAAGCTGCAAATGAAGTAGCTGAAGGTAAACTAGATGAACATTTTCCTCTTTCTGTATGGCAGACAGGTTCAGGAACACAGACAAATATGAATGCCAATGAAGTTATAGCAAATCGTGCCATTGAAATTTTAGGTGGTGAGATTGGCTCAAAAAATCCTGTTCATCCAAACGATCACTGTAATATGGGACAATCATCTAACGACACTTTCCCAACTGCAATGCATATTGCTGCAGTTCTAGAAATCACTAGCAACTTATTGCCTGCTTTAAATCATATGAGTGATGAACTCGATAAAAAAGTGACTTCTTTTAGTAAAATTATTAAAATTGGTAGAACTCACACCCAAGATGCAACACCTTTGAGTCTTGGGCAAGAGTTTTCAGCCTATGCTACTCAAATGAAAAACGCAGTTCGCAGAGTTAAAACAATCTTACCTGCTCTATATCAGCTAGCGCAAGGTGGTACAGCTGTAGGAACAGGGCTAAACACCATAAAAGGATTTGATATAGCCTTTGCAGAAAAAGTGGCTAAAACTACAAAATTACCTTTTGTAACTGCCAAAAATAAGTTTGAAGCACTCTCAGCCCATGATGCTATTGTTGAAGCAAGTGGGGCTTTAAATACAGTTGCTGTAAGTCTAATGAAAATCGCCAATGATATTAGATTTTTAGCTTCAGGACCAAGATGTGGGATTGGAGAAATAAATTTACCTGAAAATGAGCCTGGTTCATCAATAATGCCAGGAAAAGTTAATCCAACGCAAAGTGAAGCACTTACAATGATCTGTGCTCAAGTAATGGGAAATAACACAACAATCTCAATTGCTGGCTCAAACGGTCACTTTGAACTCAATGTTTTTAAACCCGTCATGATCTATAACCTACTTCAATCTATTCGACTTTTAAGCGATGGTTGCAATAGTTTTACAGATAAATGCATAGTTGGAATTCAAGCCAATGAGGAGAGAATTGCGAAATTAAAAGATGAGTCACTTATGCTTGTTACAGCGCTTAATCCGCATATTGGCTATGATAATGCAACAAAAATTGCTAAAAAAGCTCACAAGGACGGCTCGACACTTTTAGAGGCTGCTTTAGAGTTGAAGCTATTAACAGAGGCTGAATTTAAAGAATGGGTAGTTCCTCAAAATATGATAGGACCTAAGGAGCTATAATTTTCTTCTTTGGAGCTCTTTGTCTACAACATCTCTCTCATAGCCTCTATAGTTATTTTTCAACCATAGCATGTAAGAGTCTGGGAGTTCGTTATACTGCATGCCTTTGTATTGACCAAAACCTACTCTGGCCTGCTCTTTTTTCTCAAAAAAGTGTTCTGCGCATTGTGCCTTTATGTTGCTTTGCTCTATGAGTTTACAAAACTCTTCAAACTCTATGTTTTTTTGAATACTAAAGGAGTAGGTGTTAAAGTCAAAAACACCTTTTCTGAAGCTAACAAAACTTTGAATTTTTTGTATCTCTTCTACTGAAAGTTGTTCAAGATTTTTCACATATACGCTAAACGAATTTGCATACTTTGTAAAAATAAAATAGGCTTTACTCATTATAAGATTTCACGTATACCTTTTGTGTTTGGAGAAGACAAAACACCTTCATTTTCAAGCTGTTCAATAACTCTAGCAGAGCGATTGTAACCAATCTGAAGCTTTCTTTGAAGATACGATATAGAGGTCTTTCTATCACCTAGTATTACATTTCTAGCATCTTCATATAAAGGATCTAACTCTTCATAAGTGTCACTTGAAGAAGAAGTCGTTTCATTTTCTTCGACTAAAAAACTTTTGTCATAGTTAGCATCTCTTTGAGACTTGATAAAATTCACTATTTTTTCTATCTCCTCTTCGGTGCTCCAAGGCGCATGAAGCCTCACCAGTCCAATCGAGCCAGGAGGTGTAAAAAGCATATCTCCCTTACCAAGTAAAGACTCTGCTCCTTGCTGATCTAAAATAATTTTACTATCTACTTTTTGTCCTACTCTGTATGATATACGAGAAGGTAAGTTTGCTTTGATAAGACCAGTCACAACATCAACAGATGGTCTCTGCGTGGCAACTACAAGGTGAATGCCAGAAGCTCTTGCCATTTGTGCAAGCCTTGCGATAGAATGCTCAACATCTTTACCGCTAGTCATCATCAAATCAGCTAACTCATCTATGATAACAACGATGTATGGGAAATGTTCCCCACCCTCTTTTTTTACTTTTTCGTTGTAGTTTTCTATACTTTTTGTTCTGTTTTCACTCATTAGCTCATAACGTCGTTCCATTTCTGAAACCATATTATTAAGAGCGACTATGGCTTGTTTTGGCTTAGTAATAACAGGAGTCAAGAGATGAGGAATTTCGTTATAGATAGAAAATTCAAGCATTTTTGGATCTATCATTAAAAGTCTGAGTTGATCAGGTGAGTTTTTATACAACAAAGAGAGTATCATTGCGTTTATACCAACACTTTTTCCGCTTCCTGTTGTTCCCGCTATAAGTAAGTGGGGAAGCTTTTTAAGATCAGTAATAAAAGGTTTGCCGACAATATCTTTTCCTAATACAATAGTTAAAGGGGATGAAGACTCTTTAAATAATTTACTATCAAGCAACTCTCTTAGATAAATTGTATCTACAGTTGCGTTTGGTATCTCTATACCGACTACATCTTTTCCTGGAATTGGGGCTTGAATTCTTATACTTTCTGCAGAAAGTGCCATTGCTAAATCATCTTGAAGATTTAAAATTCTTGATACTTTTACATTTGCTGCTGGTTTAAACTCAAAAGTTGAAACTACTGGTCCGGCATAAGTACGAACCACATCCCCATCAATCTTAAAATGCGCCAATTTTTCTATGAGATAGCGAATTTTATCGTCCACTTCACTCTCATCAACAGTATGAGAAGTAGTTTTTGGTTTTTGTAAAAAATCAACTGATGGAAGCGTGAAGTTTTTAGGTTTTTCTACTTTTCCTTTGTCTATACTTTCTAAAAGTTTTGTATTTTCCTCAAGTTCATCAACAATCAGTGCATTTTTCTGTTCTCTTACTTTTGAAGCAATATTTATAATATTATGCGTTTCTTTCTCGTCCGAACTCTCTTTACTTGTCTCTTGTTTTCTTAAGTATGCCGGTGTGTCTATATTTTGAGTCAAACCATCATCAAAGAAAGCCTCATCTGATGAAATCTCTGGTTTTACAATTTCTGCAACACTTTTTTCATTTTTTTGTAGAGGTATCTTTTTTTTAACTACTTCTTTTTGTGTAGTTGATACCGAGAACTCAGGAATTTTACTCTTGATAAAGCTCATTAAAATTAAACTTATCTCTTGGGTGCTCTTATCAACTAAAATAACGATTGAAATAAGTAAAACTGTTATACAAAAAATCCATAAGCCAAACAGACCAATATAAGGAGAAAAGAAGTCAACAAAATTAGCTCCTAATTTTCCTCTATACGTATCTGAAATAAGCATTGCTTGCGCTAAAAGAACAGATAGAAAAAACAATATTGAAGCTATAAATATCTGCGCTTGTCTAAAATTTAATTTTGTAGTTTTATACAAAAAATAAATAGGCAGAAGCATCACAAAAAGATATACGAAAGAGACGTAACCAAAAAAGAGTTGATTGTATGAGGCAAAAACAGAGCCATAACTACCCATAAGCTCGCTTTCGCCAAAAATTGTTGCAACACCTAAGTATATAAAAACACCGACAATAATAATAAAAAGAGTTTCTTTCAAATTCTGTTACCTTTAAAAATGTTTGTAATTATAGTGAAGTATAGCCAAAAAATTAATAAATGAATGTATGCTTTATTTTGTATTTTTGATACTATAACAGCTACACTTTTATAAAAGGTTTTACTATGAAGATAGATGGTCGTTTTTGGTTAACAAAAAATAATGAGAGTTTTTTAGGTTTGGGAAGAATAGAACTTTTGAAAACCATAGAAAAAACAGGCTCAATAAACGCTGCCGCTAAAGAGATGAAGATGAGCTACAAAGCTGCTTGGGAAAGAATAAACGGTATGAATAAGCTTGCAGATGAACCACTTATAACAAGAACGACCGGAGGAAAGGGAGGAGGAGGAACAACGCTTACTTCTTACGCTTACGAACTTATCAACACCTATGATAGACTAAATGAATTGCATAGACAATTCATAGAAAGGTTTGCTCAAGCTGGAGAAAATCCAGAAAAATTGGCAAAGATATTAAACAGAACTTTTTTAACGACAAGTGCAAGAAACCAGATTCCCTCAGTTATACAAGAGATAAAAGAGGTGGGGATAAACTCACACATCACTATGGCTATAGCCGGAGGTGGCACTCTAATATCTACTATAACTTCAAAATCGGTTAAAAATATGGCTTTAAACACAAATGATGATGTTTATGCCATTATAAAATCAAGTGATATTGGAATATCCACCACTTTGCCAGAGAAAAAAGATATTTTCAATATCTTAGAAGGAACTATCAAAAATATTGAAATATCAAATGAATCTATAGAAATCTCTCTAACAATAAATGATTTAACAACTCTTATTTTGGTTAAAAAAGAAGATCAAAACAGACCTCTTAAAATTGGTGATAAAGCCTACGCAATAATAAACGCAAAGAATATAATCATAGGATCTTAATTTTTTATGTTTCAATTATTTTTAAGAAATATTACTTTATTATTCGTTATATCATTTTATACATAATGATAATTTCACTAAAGTTAAAATTTTAAAAAAAGGAAAATTAGTGTCTGATTTATTTAGAGATATCATTATGTCAAAAAAGATACAACTATTTTTAAATACTATTTTTAAAACTCTTCAGAGAATAAAAGAACAAAAAAACACTCTTTTATCCTCTGAGGTGTTTACACCTCAAAAGTTCAGCGTCTCTTTTTGTACAAAATACAATCTTACATCTCCTAATGTTATATCTTATTGTTAAATGTCCAAAACAAAATACAAAAAGAGTCAAGCTTTTAAATAACAGTTCAGTAACACGAAAATACTAAAATCCAAAGGAAATAAATAATGATGACTTTTATTAGATTTATTATTTTACTTATATTTGCAAGTTCGATACAGGCTAAGAGTATCAAAGATTTAAACAATCAAGACATTAATGTTCCAGATAATGTTGAGACGGCTTTTGGCTCATCTCCACCTATGAATTATCTGCTTTATGCACTCAATCCCAACAAAATGTCGGGACTAAATTTCAATGCAAAAAATCAAAACAATACAGCAGATGAAGTTTTTTTAAATAAAAAGTTTCTCTCTCTTGCAGTTATTGGCTCTTTTCATGGTGGTGGACAGAGTATAAATCTTGAGACCATCATAAAACACAATCCAAATCTTATCCTTTTATGGGAAGATGATTTGCTTATTGATAAAATTAAAAAAGAGATAGCAAAAACAAATATTCCAACTATTACGCTCCCATTTAGAAAGATTGAGACTATGCCTCGCTCTATCGCTTTTGCAGGCGAAGCCATAGGTGAAAAAACAAGAGGAAATCTGTTAGCTTCTTATACACAAAATATTATAGATGAAATAAAAAGCTCTCTTGTAGGTGTAAACCCCACAAAGTATTACTACGCAGAAGGAGTTGATGGATTATCTACTGAGTGCAGTGTCTCTTTCCATGTGGAAGCTCTAAACTTTGCAGGGGGCGAAAATGTTCATAAATGTGAGCAAAGAGCACTTTTGGGACTAGAGAAGATAAGTTTTGAGACACTCTTATCTTATAACCCAGATATTATTATTGCTCAAAATACTCTTACCTACAATAACATAATGAAAAATCCGCTATGGCAACACTTAAGAGCTGTAAAAGAAAAAAATGTTCACATAGTGCCAAACAATCCTTTTAACTGGATAGACAGACCGCCATCTTTTATGCGAGTTATAGGGATTCAGTGGCTTACCAAGCTGTTTCATAAAGATGAATATAAAGTAAACATTGATGAGAGAATCAAAGAATTCTATAAACTATTTTTAAATGTAGAGATAAATGCTACACAAGTTCAAGAAATTTTAGGAGAAAAAAAGTGAGAAAAAGAGTTCTATTTTTATCGTTAGTTGCGTCATGTATGCTAATGGCAAATCCAATTAGTATAGAAAGAATCACTGTAACCGACACACAAGATGACGAGTATCTTATGTATATGGCAGATACAAATCTCTCAGAAACAACCAACAAAGAAACATTTACTTCAAAAAGTATATCTACTCTGAGTACACACGCAAATATGAACCCATATACTGTTATTGCTTTCTCCCCATCAGTTAATTTTACTCCAGTTGATGCAGCTGGATCAAATGAGCCATCTTATCATGATCCCATTCGTATCCGTGCCAAGAGTCAATCAGGTCCAGGTGGAGTTTATATGATAAACGCAATGCCAATCTCTAGCAATCCTGGTGGCGGAAAACAGATGATAGATATGGAAAATATCTCTTCCATTGATCTACTTAAAGGATATTTGCCAGTAAGTAAAAATTTAGGATTTTCCTCTTTAATTGGTAAAGTTGATATGAATATCCTAGAAGCATCAAAAACTCCAAAAGCAACACTGTCACAATCATTCGGATCTGATAGTTTTCAAAGAACTTTTATCAGACTTGATAGTGGAAAATTTGGTGATTTTTCTGTTTTTGGTTCATTTTCATTTTTATCTAGCGATAAAACAAAGGGAGAGGGAGATTTGGAGAGAGTAAATGGTATGGCTGGCCTTACTTATGAGCCAAACAACAGCTTAAAAGCTCAATTTTACGCTATAAAAAATAGTGATGAGCATCATAATTACTATGATCTAAGTTATAGTGAAGCAAAAAATCTAAATACATATTTTAGTAAAGATTTCTCTGCTACTAGACCAAGTGCTAACAATGATGTCAACTTCTATGATTGGAATAGACAAAGCTTTGATACTACAACATTATTGGCAGATATTTTGTTTAAACCTACATTAAGTGACACTATATCTATAAAGCCATATTATAAAAAGGACAAGGGAAGTTATTGGTTTTCTAAAAATAACTCCGATTCGAGCAAAAATCGTGTAATAAACTGGAAAATGGACCATGACTTATTTGGAGCAGTTGCATCTTATGAACATGTATTCTCACAAAAACTAAAGAGTAAAATAGGATATTGGTACCACAAGCAATTACCTCCTGGACCACCAAATGAGCAGGTAAAATATAAAAGTATTGGAGGAAATCTTGTTTTTGATGGCTATAGTACCTTAGCTAAAACAGATTACCATATTTTACAAGCCCCTTTTATTGAATTAAATGGAGAGATAGGTAGCATTAATTATGCATTAGGAACACAATATCAAATCTTTAAATTAGGATCCGTTGATAGCTATACTAATGGCACAAATGCTTCTACTAGTCAAGATTATGATACTGCTATAGCTAATGGAACACTTGATCCTTATGCAAGTATTGAGTCAAAAACATTTCATACATTTTTACCATCACTATATCTAGGATACAAGCTTTCTCAAAGCAGTGCCATCTATATTGACTACTCTCGAACATACGGATTTGATGTAAATCTCTATCCTGTGTATTCATCAAGTAGAACAGCTTTTGTAAATAACAATGTGACACTTCAAGATTTATGGAGTAATCTAGAGCTTGAAACATCTGATAATATAGATTTTGGTGCTAAAGCTATTGTAGGTGGAGTCACACTAAACCCTACCCTTTTTGTCTCTTTTGTCAAAAATAAACAGGCAAATATTTTTGACTCTTCTTATGACGTTAATTATCCTGCAAATGTAGGAGAGGCATTTGGTTATGGTGCTGAATTTTCAGCAAATGGAGAACTAAGCGAGGATGTTGAGTTTCTGCTTGGACTTTCCTACAATAGATACTCATTTAGCGAAGATTTTAGTTCGTCCTCCAGCTCAACAACAAATATAAAAGGAAATCAACTTCCTGATGCACCAAAATTTATGGCAAAAGGTGCATTTACATATTATCTTAATAAATGGTCTTTTACTCCAAGTGTTAAATATACATCAAGCAGATACGGAGATGTGGCAAATACTCAAAAAATAGATGCTTTTGCTTTAGTAGATCTTGATATCTCCTATAGAGCAACTAAATTTCTAGGTTCAAAAAGTACAGTTTTTAGAGCAACAGCAACAAATTTAACAAATGAAAAGTATATCTCTACAATCGTCTCTGCTGATAATGCTTTAGCTGCTAATGGAACTTCAAGCACATACCAAACTGGCTCTCCTTTTGGTCTCTTCTTTAGTGCAAACTTAAAGTATTAGGAACTTAGATGCATTATATAAAAGAATCTAAGTATCTATTTGTTGCGGCCATTGTTTTAGCTACTGCAGCCTTGCTATCTCTTATGTGGGGGCAGTATCAAATCGATATGGCAACATTTATAAAGTATGCAGATTATAAACTTTTTTCTAAAGGCAGCATAGACCCTCAAGTTTTTACTCTTATAGATAATATTATTTTAGAAATTAGACTTCCTCGTGTTTTACTTGCAATCTTAATAGGTGCAGCACTTGCTACAAGCGGAGCAGTATTTCAAGCAATGTTTGTCAATCCACTAGTATCTCCCGGTATTTTAGGAGTTTTAGCTGGAGCATCATTTGGTTCGGCATGCGGGATGCTTATTTCTGATAGTTGGCTACTGGTACAGATTTTAGCCTTTGCGTTTGGCTTTGTAGCAGTTGCGTTTGCTGTACTTATTGGTTCAATGGTTACAAACTCAAGATCTACTGTAATGCTCGTTCTAGGTGGAGTTATCAGTGCTTCACTATTTACCGCCCTGCTCTCAATTATAAAATATGTAGCAGATCCCTACAGCACTCTTCCTACGATTGTTTATTGGCTCATGGGTTCACTCTCAATGGCGCAATTAAATGAGGTCGCCTTTGTCTCAATTCCTATTTTATTAAGCATAACTGGAATGATATTTATGAGCAAATATTTTGATCTTATGAGTTTGGGCGATGAAGAGGCAAAGGCACTTGGCGTAAAAGTAAAGCTTATTCGTATTCTTGCTATTACTCTTGCAACTTTGGCTAGTTCACTGAGTGTTGTAATGGCTGGGATTATTGGTTGGATTGGTCTTATCATACCACATATAATCCGCATGGCAGTTGGACCTTCTCACCGTTTACTTATTCCACTTTCTGCTATCGTCGGAGGAACTTTCTTGCTTCTTGCAGATGCCATTTCAAGGTTGGCGCTTAGTGTAGAGATTCCTATTGGAATATTAACTTCACTCATAGGAATACCTATTTTTATAATAGTTTTAAAAATGCGAGGGCAGTATGGAACTAAAACCAATAATAAGTGTAAAAGATTTACATTTTTCATATAAAAATCATCATGTACTTTCAGGTATAAATCTTGAACTTTACAAAGATGAAATAGTCTCTTTGCTTGGACCAAATGGATGTGGAAAAAGCACACTTATAAAACTCATCTTAAAACTTTTAAAAGGCAAAGGAGATATAGCAATAGATGGGAAATTACTTGAGAGTTATTCCCATAAAGATATAGCTTCTCATGTGGCTTATATTCCACAGTATAACAATACACCTTTTAATTACTCCGTTCTTGAAATGGTAGTTATGGGGAGAGTTTCAAAGTTAGACTTTTTTTCACTTCCTTCGTCCAATGACTATGAAATAGCCGAGATGGCACTTCAAAAAATAGGAATAGAAAATTTAAAAGATAGAGCATTTGGGCAGCTAAGCGGAGGACAAAAACAGATGGTACTTTTAGCGCGTGCAATTGCTCAAGAAGTCAATGTTTTTATTATGGATGAGCCTGTAGCCGGGCTTGATTATGGAAATCAGACAAGACTCTTGGAGCTCATAAGTGAACTCGGTTCACAAGGATACACTTTTTTAAAAACTACACACTATCCGGATCATGCACTCCTTGTTTCTAGCCGTGTAGTAGTCATAAATGGAGGTGTTGTCATTTCAGATGGCGCACCAGAAGATGTTATATCACAAGAGATGATAGAGGATGTTTACAACATCAAAGCGGACATAATTATGCACGATGCACACAGAAGATGTCTTCCTATTTTTCAACAAAAAAGAGAGGTTTTTTAAGATGGATTTATTATTTGAAGATGTTGGTCATTTTGACTTAACAACCCTTGGATTAAACATTGGCAGCAAGAAAGGCTTAATGAGTTTTGCACCTAAAGAAGAGATTATACTTTGTGGTGTTGATGAAGTAAGAGATATTTTAGACAAACTAGAAATAAAATACAGTTTTTTCAAAAAAAATGGTGATAGAGTTATGGCTCAAGAAATTATTTTGGAGTGCAAAGCAGAAGCGGCTAAACTTCATAAGGCGTGGAAAATCTCTCAAAATATTTTTGAGTACATGAGCGGTATTTCAACATACACAAACAAACTTGTAACAAACGCAAAAGAGATAAACCCAAAGATAAGTGTCTCAACAACGAGAAAAAATTTCCCTGGAACAAAAGCTATGATGCTAAAAGCAGTTATGCATGGAGGCGGAACAGTACATCGTCTTGGTTTATATGATTCTATTTTAGTATTTGAACAACATCTTAATTTTTTTCAAGACAAAACAGAATTAGAGAAAAATTTCCAAAAATTAAAAAATGATTTTATAGAGAAAAAGATAACTGTTGAGGTGAGTACACTCGAGGAAGCGAAATATTTTGCTTCTTTAGGTGCTGATATTCTTCAATGCGAAAAAATGGATTATGAAACACTCAAACAATGCGTTTTACTAAAAAAAGAGTTTACACATGTTTTAATCTCTGCTGCGGGTGGCGTACATAAAGATAATGCTGCAAAATTTGCAAAATGCGGAGTTGATTTCATAGTCACCTCTTCTCCCTATCACACAAAACCTCTTGACATAAAAGTAAAAATTAAAGAGGACATAAAACACTTGATCGCGAAGCAATAAACATTTTGAGCGTCTTGCCTTTGAAACATCTCCAAATGTAAAGATATCGACAATAGTGCCAGTTGCGTTTAATTTAAGTTTTTTTTGCTATTATTTCCTCACAATTTCAAAATCGCCAGAGTGATGGAATGGTATACATAGCGGATTCAAAATCTAACTATAATAGTAGCTTTAAATACCATTATTAGGGGCTTTATAGAAATTGAGTACATAAAAAAGGTACACAATTAACTAGAGAAAAAGAAATTTTAAAATTTATTGTGGCGCTATGGTGGAATGGTAGACACGCCTGATTCAAAATCAGGTATTTTCGGATGTGCCGGTTCAAGTCCGGCTAGCGCTACCACTTAAAAGCCTTATTCTATTGGTTAGTTGACTGATAGAATAAGGCTTTTTTATTTTATATAATCCTATTAAAGAAATTCCAAAATTTACCTATTTCGGTAGTTGAGAAATCCCCATCCTCATATAAATTTTTTCCTCTAGATAGTTTATGTATTATTAAACTTATCTCAGTTGCTATCATTCTTTTGTTAATACTTATACTATATTTATTCTCAACATACTTAACTATTCCTCTTTTTAAATCTACATCTTTTTTAAAATCCTCATATTTATCTGTTATGAGTTCATTATCCAAAAGAATATTATAAAAAAGTCTTGGTGGTATTGCAGTCTCAAAATCATGTTTAAATTGAAATATATTTTCTTGTTTGATCAAACCCTCTCTAATTATTCTATTTACTTTTTGATTTTCAGTACTTCCATCTAAATCACTTTGTAAATAAACTTCGTAACCCTTCTCCTGGTACTGTTTAACTAAGAACTCAATCTTACTAAAATCTATTCTACCTTTACCCTCATAATTTAGTACTTCTATCCCTGAAAAATTTTGAATAAATATTTCCTCACTAAAACCCTCTACTAAAATTACATTCTTTTTACTGCTAAACATCTCTAAATATTTCATCTCTTTATGAGCTTTATTTAAATAGTCTAAAGTTTGTTTAGTAAATCCATATAATCCAGGAGCATAAGTACCCCAATAATCTAAATACTCTTTATTTATAAAAGTACCTATATTTATTTCAGCACTCTGTACATATTCTGTTAGGTAAAAAGCAGCATTTAAATAAGCTTGTTTTTGTTCATCTTCTACTCCATCAAGAGAATTAAAAGTAGTATTTATATAATTAGTAATAAAATCCTTAGCTACTCCACATTTAATCTCAGCTTTTTTATCAGGGTTTACTCTGTGAGGCTCTACATATTTACAATAATCGGACTTACCACATTTATGACATTCCATATATGGGATCCATTTGTCTATCATAATCTCTATAATCATATCTTCACTATGTAAACCAACCAGATCTACTTTTTCTTTATCTGAGTATATATACAAATGTAAATTATCTAATAATATTTCCATTTCTTATTCTCCAAAGTCTTTTAATCATGTTCAGGATCTAAGATATTACATAACTCATCACAAATTATTTTATCTGTAGAAAATTTATAACAATATTCCATACTTTTATCTATTTTGCTATGTATTTGATATTGACCATAATAACAAAGTACAATTACTAAAAGTAATAAATATAAAGGCAGTCTTCTTTCTAACTTTTCTTTATTCATTTTTTAAGAATACCTTTGTCTTTTAAATCTTTATGTAAATTATTTATAATTTTTGTTGCTGTCGTATAATTATTTACAGCCCATTGATTAAAATTCATTTCTAATTCAAACTCATTTATAGGAAGTGGCTTCTTATCCATAAAATTTAAATTTGTAAGTAAGTAACTTCTTAAGTCTATTTTGGGATTTAATAAAGTTTGATCTATTTGATCTACATTATTTATATAAAACATTAGTACTCCATCACACTTAGATATTTTTTTATAGATTGTATTAGATATTTTTCCATTTTTTTTATGCTCATCTTCCAACATATCTAAATAAATATCTACTAGCTTATTAATATCTTTGTTTCTTGCATTTTTTTGATTTATCTCTTTATAATAATATCCTGCAATTTGCCTCATTATGACATTTGCACCTGTAAAAAATTCACTAGCTTTAAGATTATGAGTTGATGTTCTTACATAATAAATGGCACTACAAAAAGCTAATTCATTTAGATTTATTAATAGTCTTTTATCTTCTGCTAATTTATCTGCTTGTAAAATATTTATAAGTAAAGCTATTGCTATTATTATTTTCATACTGCCAACCTTTTTTATTAACTAAATGGATCCCACTTTATAACATCTTTTATTACAAATGACTCAGTAGGAAAATTAGATCTCCTTACTTGCTCATAAAAATTAAAAGCACATGCATCAGCTCTATCAGGGGATCTACCTATAACCTCTTTTATTAATTTTTTTTGTACTAGTTGCATTTTACCTGATGGAGTATAAAAGTAATCTATAGCTAACAACTCTTCTTTTAAAAGATCATCCTGGGGTAAAGCTCCTCCATCCTGTAGCCATTTCTTTAAATCTAAATACATTTCAGCTCTTTTATTAAAATAAGTGTCATTATCTAGAGCTGTTTTACCTGCGTGAGCATTTATAACTCTTATATCTCCTCTATTTCTTTTTACTGTATCAAATACACCTGCACCAATTCCAATAGCATCAATAAATACAGTTTGAACATGCTCATCACTTGCTATATTACCTGATAGAGAGGCTATTTGCTGAGTATCTAGATCTTTAAATAATTTAAGAGTCTCTATTCTCATTCCTTTTCTAATTGCTAGACAAGTACTATCATCCCCAAAGCCGGCAACATCTACACCCATAGATCTAACACCTGTAATATCTGCATCTTTATGTCTATTCATAGCCTCTTCAATAAGTTGTAATGGAAATAATCCTGCTGCATTTTGTTGAGGAAACTCTCCAAGAACTCTTACTTTATAAACATCACTATTTAAACCATAATCGGCCTCTATCATTTTTGCAAAAGAATCATTTGTAACATTCTCACTCTCTAATGAGCTAAAATGTAGGCATTGAAACTGATCTCTAATTTTATGATGAGAGTTATAAAAGTACCCATTTACTTTAGTAGGGTTTGAAGTCATGATAAATACAAAATTTTCCTCTGTTAAAGCACCTTGTAATACTTCAAAAATCACATCAGGAATACCACTAGCCTCATCTATAAGGAATAAAAGGTTATTTGCATGAATACCTGCTACAGACTCAGGACTATCAGCATTAGCAGTTTTTGCAAAGGCTTCATTTCCATTTTTAAACTTTAGATCCTGAGACTGTATCTCTACTGATGCTTTAAAAGGTGGAAATAAATCTCTATGCCACTTTCTTATCTCAGGCATTAACTGCTTAATAATCTGAGCCTGTGTAGGTGCTAATATAGGTATCTTAGCATTTGATCTAGTTAATCCAAACCATAAAGCAGTCCATGATAAGATAGTAGATTTACCTGTACCATGTCCTGATCTAACTGATATAAACTTTGATGCAGTCTTATTTACTGCTACTTGTACTGCCTCAATAAACTCTAATTGTTGTGAAGTGGGTTTAGCTTTAAGAGCCTCTTCTACAAAGAATTTAAAAGACTTTTGACACTCCAATGCAAACTGCTGCTCTTTAGTTAGTTTCAACATCAATTATCTCCTCATTATTTGGTAATTGTGTAAGCCAGGTAGATAGATCTACATTCATATCTACTTTTATTGGTGCATCATATCCCATAAGCTTAGATACTGAGTCTAGAGATGCTTTAGCAGCACTTCTATCAGGCTTTTGATATTGTCAAACGCAGAGGTAAAATACACCAGTAACGCAGAGTAAAAATGTACCACTTTATTAAAAGTAGATACTATAACTTCAAATAAGAATTTGGAG
>JGI10211J34971_10002034_pt1 | contig 16628 bp, 7 predicted proteins | sample Etolagsediment_FD_34971 | JGI IMG/M metagenome (IMG submission 34971) | reverse complement strand
CCCCCTTCAGGACCAATTGGGCATTCTTCGCCGCAAGATGGGATGGACCGCCGTCAAAAATCTTTTTCGGCGGGGTTAACAATAAAAGAGGGGGTTGCCATGGCAACCCCCTCTTTTGGTTTAATTCATAGTGAATGACTACCCGTAGGTAAACCCTTCGGGCAGGTCTTCCGCCGGCACGCCTTCTTTTACCCACGAGAGATCCGTAATCGTATAGGTGGGATTTATAGGAATAGGGGACGTTGTTGACAAAATACACAAACTAACCTCTGCGCAGTATTTGCGAAATTCCGGAGGTCGACACGCCCAGTTGTCTTGCAGTTTCAGCCAACGACACACCGTATCCATTGACGAGTTCTTGCGCCAGGATTTTTCTTAATTTTGGCAGGGGCGACCTGCGGCTGCCTGATTGAAGCAACGAAACCGTCACCCCTTCCCTTTTGCAGCATCGCGCTATTTCCTCTTTCATCAGATTATCGACATCTGTTGATGTGACCAACTGATGTTTGATCTTTTCTTCCGCCTGGCTGATGATTTCGGACACAAATACGCCACTGCCCAGTATGCGCTCATCCCCCTTTTCCCTTTCACCCGCTCTTCTCATTGCCTTCACCACAGACCAACCGCCCATTGAACGTATCAGACCGCCACCGGTAAGATCCGGGCGATCGCCCATGGCTATCCCCTTTTCAACAAATGCACGGTACAATCTCCGCGCTTCTCCTTCCTTGTCGCCAAACCATTTTAAAACATGTTCCCGGTCCTGCCAATTGTTCTTCCGGTGATTCATCACCACGGAATGTCCACTCCATTCGTAACGGTCCAGTTTCGCCAGGGTGTCTACAACCCCAGCCCTCAAGGGATTCAAATGAATATAACGAACCAGTTCCCTGAAATAAGGATCTTCCTCGCAGATAATTGACTTGTATCTGTTTTGAAATAAATGCCCGTGACGTTTGTGCCGCCGGTTATAGGATGTGGCATACCCCCCGAGCAGCCGGCGCATGAATGCCGAGAGACCGAACACCCCGCTTTTAAGCAGAATATGAGCGTGGTTGTCCATGAGCGCCCATGCAAAAACAGAGGTCCCCGTATCAAGGCCCAGTTCTCCAATTCGGGTGACAAAATTTTCCCGATCGTCATCATCGTCAACGATCTTCTGTTTTTCAATACCCCGAACCATCACATGATGCAGAGTTCCCGGAGCATCAAGCCTTGCACCTCTCGGCATTCTTTGTTCTCCTTTTGCCGATCCGTTTTTTCGACAGTTATGGCTCGTAGATGTTTTTGAGGGATTGCTTCTGTATATGATTCTGGATCATTTTGTATGCTTTGTCAACAACGTCCCCCATTTGTCCCCCATTTCCATTGACAGGGGCATTATAGGATGTCCCCTTTTGCCCCCTTTATATGGATGCCCCCTTATGATTCAAAAATTTAGAGAAAGAACAATGCCAAGAAACCAAATGCACAGAAGTGTCAATTTAAGGCTCCTATGCGAAATATATGTCAGCATCAAACCAGTTATTATAGTTGACAAGAAAAAGGTGGAAAGGTTCATTATTATAAAATTCACATTATCTTGCATGAATGGAAAAAACTGCTTTGTAATCACAATAAGAAGGAAAAAATTACCAAAAAACAACAAGAAGCCCAACAATCTATTGTTTGAGGGTGTCTTTGATGTCATAGTTATTTCCCGTTTAAGTAGACTAATTTTTTCATCCTTTTACCAACATACTATCTAATCAAAGATTCCGATTTTTTCCCTATTCTCTTTTATTCTATCCCACGCCGATGGCATTTCAATTTGGCAGTCATTATCGTAGTCCATTAGCATCTCTTCATTCGGGACACCAGCTTCACTAGGGTTGAAGAAGTCGTATAACAGAATAGACAAAGGCGTTAAAGGAACACTAGCTCCCTTTTCTAAAATTGGCATAAGTATATCATTTCCAGATAAATTATCTTTTAATAGCTTATTGATCTTTATCAAAATACCGCCCTTCAACCCGTCTACATCAAAAACATTACCCGGATCATTCAAACAATACCCATAAAGGTCCGTATCTCCACCCGCAAACAGTATCGGATCCTTGGCGGTCCATCTGCCTATATCCGGATCGTAATCCCTGTAGCCGAATCTCACAAGGCCAGTATCCCCATCATACAACCCACCGGCAAAGCCGAAAGGGATTTCAAAGGAAGGGTCGGTGTCCGAAATCACGTTTCCGAAGGAATCATAATCAATCCTTTTTACCACGTTGCCGCTTTGATCGGCAACCACCCTCGGCGTTCCGACCTGGTCGTATGCGAAGTAATAGGTAGAACCGCTCCTTGTCATGGCGTAAGGCATTCTGCCATCTGCATACTGAAAACGCATGACCAGGTTGTCGGATCCATCGTATACCGCGAGCAGGCGGGTCATTCCCTGCCACAGATATTTTTCGATGATAACGCCATTTTTCTTTTTGGCGATTCTCCGACCCAAGGGGTCGTGAATGTATTCGATCGATGTTCCATTTGGGAGCGCGACACTAAGAAGTTCTCCCCGGGAGGAGTAGGTATAGGTGGTGACTTCGTAGGGAAAAGGGGACGTTGTTGACAAAGTATACAAACTACCCTCTGCACAATATTTGCGAAATTCCGGAGGTCGACACGCCCAGTTGCCTTGCGATTTCAGCCAGCGACACACCGTATCCATTGACGAGTTTTTGCGCCAGGATTTTTCTTAATTTTGGCAGGGGCGACCTGCGGCTGCCCGATTGAAGCAGCGGGACCGTCACCTCTTCCCTTTTGCAGCATCGCGCTATTTCTTTTGTCATCAACTTATCGACATCCGTTGATGTGACCACCTGATGTTTGATTTTCTCTTCCGCATGGTTGATGATTTCCGATACAAACGCCCCACTGCCCAGTATGCGCTCATCCCCTTTTTCCCTTTCACCCGCTCTTCTCCTTCCTTGTCGCCAAACCATTTCAAAACATATTCCCGGTTCTGCCAGCCGTTCTTCCCGTGATTCATCATCACGGAATGTCCACTCCATCCGTACCGGTCCAGTTTCGCCAGGGTGTCGACAACCCCCGCTCTCAAAGGATTCAAATGAATATAACGAACGAGTTCCCTGAAATAGGGATCTTCCTCGCAGATAATTTACTTGTACCTGTTTTGAAACAAATGCCCGTGACGATTGTGCCGCCGGTTGTAGGATGCCGCATACCCCCCGAGCAGTCGGCGCATGAATGCCGGCAGACCGGCGGCCCCGCTCCTAAGCAGAATATGAGCGTGGTTGTCCATGAGCGCCCATGCAAAAACAGAGGTTCTCGTATCAAGGCCCAGTTCTCCAATTCGGGTGACAAAATTTTCCCGGTCGTCGTCATCGTCAACGATCTTGCGTTTTTCAAACCCCGAACCATCACATGATACAGCGTCCCCGGCGCATCAAGCCTTGCTCCTCTCCGCATTTTTCGGTCTCCTTTTACCGATCCGTTTTTTCGACAGTTATGGCTCGTAGATGTTTTTGGGGGGGGACTCTGTATTTTGTATGCTTTGTCAACAACGTCCCCCATTTGTCCCTTTACGTTAGATTTGCCGCCCCGGGAAGGCCAGGACTGGAATGATGTTCTTCAGAGCAAGCAACCAATCGAGGGGGAGTCTTGATTATCTTCTGAGGGGAAATGCAGTTGTTGTTTCACATATAAGAGTATGCAAGTTTATCAGTGAGAGAGCTCGAGTAGCAACGTTGAGACCGTCTTGGATCTCGTGGGGGACAATACTGGGCCTCTCACTGAACTTTACAACCTGGATAAGGGATGATAGGTGGCCGCCCAGCAGGGCGAGCATGCCGGATAAACGTAACGATGAGGTGTAGGGTTCACAATAAGGTGAGAAACTCACTGAAAACTGCAAAAAGTCTGCAACAGGCTTGACGCTGAATTGTACTAAAAAATTCCGACATAGCGTAACCTGCTGTTATTACAGAAATTACATTTTTTGAAAGTTTTTCTTGACGGGAGAATTATAGGATGTCCCCCTTTCCACAACTGAATTTTGTGGTCATAGTTTATGACTTTATCTCTCAGCATTATGCACCCCTTTGGCGCTCACTTCTTCTTAAAAAGACCTATTGCCGGCAACAACACAACAATCCAAAAGCCAAGAATAGCCAGAACTAGTATATACGGCCAATGGGGAATAATAGCCCAGAGACCTCCTATAGTGATGGCCGGAATGAGTATCCTTACAAGTATCAATCTTATGATACTTCTTTCTCTACTTTTTTTGCTCATAACATAAAGCCCACTACAAATACGTTACGCTTTTCTGATAGATGATTCCAATTCCCTTTTTGAAAAATCTTCTCTTTTTTCGTTCTGCTTTTGCTTGTAATCAACGCACTATCACAACTGGAAAAATGGCTATACAGTCCGACTATTCATAAGATAAAAGCACTTGCGTGCCTTTATCAAGCAAGGAGCAATGCCATAACGAAATAGGTATATTCCTTACTGGAATGATAGTTTTTAAAGGAGCATTTGCCATTTCGATGTGCACTTTTGGGAGGAATTCCCGAAGTACTCCGATTGTGTTGCTTCCCTTTAAGATGCTATTCGGAATTCATTTACATGGATGATCCTTTTTTGGCTTAGGACGAATTTTTTCGAAAAGGTCACTTCCCGTTTTTGGATGATACATACCTTCGCTTAACCTTTTAAGAAAACTAGAGAGATTCTCGAATGCTCCACTTGAGGGATCTAGCCCAATGTTTGGGTCTGGAACTGAGGGGTTGTACCCCCCGCCCCCAGGCATTCCAGGCTCTCCAGGAGTCAACTCTGGATTAAATGGGACTCTTCCGTTTTGTAGCCCATCTTTATCGACCCAATTCACCGGATCATTTAGGCAATACCCATACAGGTCCGTATCTCCACCCGCAAACAGAATCGGATCCTTGGCGGTCCATCTGCCGATATCCGGATCATAATCCCTGTAGCCGAACCGTACCAGTCCGGTATCCACATCGTACAGCCCTCCGGCAAAGCCAAAGAGAATTTCACGGGAGGGTTCGGTGTCCAAAATGACATTTCCGAAAGAATCATAGTCGATCCTTTTTACCACATTGCCATAAGCATCGGCAACCACCCTCAACGTTCCGACCTGGTCGTATGAGAGATAATAGGTGGAACCGCTCTTTGTCATCGCATAGGGCATACGACCATCCGCGTATTGAAACCGCATGACAAGATTGTCTGAGCCGTCATACACGGCAAGCAATCTTGTCATCCCCTGCCACAGATACTTCTCGGACACAGCTCCATTCACTTTCTTGGCGATTCTCCGACCCAAAGGATCATGCAGATACTCAATCAGCGTGCCGTCCGGCAACGTGACGCTCAACAGCTCTCCCCGGGAGGAGTAGATATAGGTGGTGACGTCGGTCCCTTGGGTTCGGGTGTAGAGAAAACCGTCCACGTCGTATTGATAGGTCACATCCCCCGCGGTGAGGAGATGATCGCCATCGGAATAGGCAAAGGTCTTTCCACTGATCCCGCGCAGGGTGTTGGTCTCCGATATCCTGGAACCGGTTAGGCCGTACTCGTATTCTTCAACCAGGGTGCCATCTTTGGTCACCGTGAGAAGCCTTCCCATGGGATCGTAGATATAGTCGCGGGTTGATGTAACCCCTTCGACCGTCTCGATCCTGCGAGTGATCCTGCCGCTATCATCCCGGGTTAAATTCCACGAACTCACGTTTTGCCCCCCTACCCGATAGGATTCCTGCGCTACTTCGCCATAGCCATTAAAGGATCGGGTCAGATCCAGCGCCCCTCCGGCTACCCCCTCGGGCAAGCCGTTGCCTGCATTGCGAGAAATGGTAAAGGCCCCCGCGCCCGTCAGTAAGCCGTCATCGTCGTAGGCGTAGGATTCGGTATTGCCCCCGTAGGTGAAACTCTGAAGATCAAAATCAATATTGTAACCGTAGGAGAGGGTCTGGTTCAAGGTTCCGGCTAGTGTTTCCGAGGTCATCAGTTTTCCGTCATAGGTGTAGGAAATGGACTCAGTTCCCTTGGCGATGGAACCCACTTTCGTTCCACAAAGATAGGTGAGATTGATATTTCCCTCGGGCGTCTGGGACTGAATGAGCCTGTTCTTGTCATAGACGTTTTGAATCTGATACCCCGAAGGGAAGTCGGTCCGGACCAACCGGCGATCCTTGTCATAGACGTAGGCGTAGGTGCCGCTGAGCGGGGTCTGATAGGCGCTTGAAAGGTTCACTTTGTTATAGCCGAACAGGTGGGATATGTCGGCGGGGTTGGTCAGAACGGTCATGTTCCCGTTGGGGTCATCGGCGAAACCGAGGGAGGAGCCGTCCGGGCGGCTGATTCCCGTCACCCGGCCCACCGGATCGTAAGCATAGGTGGTGGTATGATTCTCCGGGTCGGTGACGGACCCCAGAAAGCCCTGTCCATTATAGGTGAAAGAAGTCTGTCGCGTATTGTTGGTGATGGATGTGAGCCTTCCCCGGGTGTCGTATCCGTAATCGGTATCAAAAAGACCGGGGATGGAGACCGCTGTGGTCAAAAGGGTATCGGGATCATAGGTCGTGGTCACCACACGTCCCTCGGGGGATTTTATGGTCTTATTTGATGCCAATATGTTTTGTTGAAGCAGGGTGGTCTTGCCGTTTACCTCTACGGTTTCGGTGAAGAAATCCGCGTATCCGTCCGAGTCCGTATCCTGGTAGGATTTCTCCCTGAGGGTGGTTTTGGAGAGATCCGACGGCGTGATTTCAACCATCTCTCCGATGTATTTGAATTTGTACAGCGGATCCACATCATAGCTGAAACCCAGCGACATACCGCAGGGCAACCACTTGTAAACCGTCAATCCGTCCGTGGATCGCTCGTATTGGGTTTCCGAGTCATCAGCTGCAATGATGGTGGACGTGAACCTGCCCGTTGAGTCGGTATGATCCCAATAGGTGGTCTGGTTGCCCTCGCCGCTGGTCACCTGGGCCGCCACGTCTCCATCTTCAAAGACAATTCGATCAAAATGCCAGTGGCCGCCTTCCTGGTCCAGGACATCCGTCAGTCTTCCGTCTGCATCAAACTGATGTTCAAAGCGGTTGCCGTTGGGCTCGGTTTCAACCGTCATGAGCCCATACACCGTGTATTCAAAATGATATGCGCCGGCGTCGGGGTAGGTGACGGCCGTAAGGTGCTTTTGGGCGTCAAGGGTCAAAGTGGTGGTCAACCCGTCCGGACTCACGATGGCCGTTGGCGTCCCGTCCGCCTTTCTTTCGATGATCGTCCTGTTGCCGAACGGGTCACTGATGGCGACAAGCTGATGGTCTCCATTATACTCGAAGGTTCTAAGTGCCACTCCGGTCACCAGGTCGACGGTTGCTTCATGGCGGCCGCTGCTGGAAATGAGGTGACCCTGACCGTTTTCTTCCGCAAAGATAAAATTATCCCCTTCCAGATAGTCTGCGATTGAAATGGGCAGTTCGGATGAAGCATTCACACGAAAGAGGCGCGCGCCAAGCTCATCTAAAATAAAAAGGTTTCCCGCACCGTCAAATGCCATTGAAAAGGGGTCCTCCAAAGGGGACTGGGTTGCCGGCAACCCGTCCTCAACAAAGTCCTGGACTCCATTCCCGGCCACCGTGATGATATTGCCGTTGGTGTCCACCTTTCGAACACGGGCGTTTGAAAAATCCGCGATATAAATATTTCCCGATTTATCCGGAACGACGTCTGTCGGAGAGTTCAGGATCGCGTTATGGGCAGGACCGCCGTCTCCCGCAAAACCGAAAGTGCCGTTACCCGCAACCGTCGTGATGATACCGGACGTATCGACCCGCCGGATCCGGCTATTGAAAGTATCGCCGATGAAGATGGCTCCCTCAAAGACCGCCACACCCTGAGGATTGCGTATGGAAGCCTCGACGGCCGGTCCCCCGTCTCCATCATAGCCTCCGCTTCCATCTCCCACTACCGTGGTGATGATGCCGTTGGGATCCACCTTTCGGATACGATTATTGTCCGTATCCGCAATATAAATATTTCCCCATTCGTCCAGGGCAACGTCCTTGGGCCCAGACAATGAAGCGTCAATGGCGAGTTCATCATCGCCCCCATAACCCGAAGAGCCGTTACCCGCAACGGTCGTGATGATCCCCTCCGTATCCACTCTACGGATGCAATTGTTGCCGAAATCCGCAATATACAGGTTCCCGGTGCTGTCCACCGCGATGCCCCAGGGATAGGACAGTGAAGCGTCAATGGCGGGTCCATCATCACCCGCATAACCTGAAAAGCCGTTACCCGCAACGGTCGTGATGATCCCCTCCGTATCCACTTTCCGAACATGATGATTCCAGGTATCTGAAATGAAGATATTCCCTGCCTGATCCAATGCCACACCCATTGGATAGGAAAAGGAGGCCTGGATAGCCGGTCCGCCGTCTCCGCCAAAGCCTATGTTTCCGTTTCCCGCAACGGTTTCCATGATCTTGATAAGGGAATCGATGGTTGCGCCGTCACCCTTGAAAAGGACATTGGGGGAGGCCAGATCAAGAAAATGATGGGCCGAAAGGGTCCACCCCTCTCCCATGATGCCGCCGTGACCCGGCCTTTCCGTCCTGATGGTAATTTCATGAATTTGCCAGAGAACCAGTTCCTGCCTGGCTCTGACCGTGCCCATTGGGCATAAATAATTGCTGCATCCATATTTTGCAAAGGCCTGGTCAAAATCTCCAGGATTATAGTAGACAGCGTCATAGACAAACCCCAGCCCCACCTTGGCGGGAATCGTCCACAACACGCGATTTCCCATGGAATCGAGACCGTCCCATGAGATTTCGGCCATCTGGTTGGGCAGGGGCGCCAACTCCCGGGTAAACTTTCGGCCCGCCACGTACACCTCAACCATAATGCCCTTGAGACTTTCCGGAACCGTATCGCCGCTGGCCGGCACTTTTATGATGGTTTTGTACCCGTCGACCCGGCTGCTTTCATAATGAAGGGTCATATCCGTTCCCGGGACGGGAACATCCTCATGAAAAATCCGACTCCTGTCTTCCACGAAGGAACCGGCGGACGTGGTACACGGTTGTTCTTCCGATGAAGACTGATCAGAGTCAGGGACACCGTCCGGATTGGGAGATTCGGCGTCCCCATCCGGACCGAACGGCCAGTTGAAGTCGAACGGCGAAAAATGGGAGACCCTCACCCTCCAGAAGGTGTCGCCCGGAAGATATCGCGACGGATCATCCAAACCGGTCACTTCATCATCATAGGTCCCGTTCTGGTTGAGGTCATCGGGGAGATCGTCGCCGTCGGAATCCAGGGCGTCCACCCGGCCGTCGCCGTTTTCATCCAGGAGCCGAACCACCACCCCGTTGTCCGAGGGCACCCAGACACCTTTGGCCCGGTCATAATACCCCACCGGAACCGCTATTCCCACATCAAAGCCCAGGAAATTGTCCACCCAGGTAACCACCGGATCCTCAAAAACCACATTTCTGACGCCATCCACGGACAATTCCACGCAGTAGGTGTAGGCTGAATTAGGGGGCAACTGGGCCGGCATGGCATCCTTTTTGGTAAATTCCGTTGCCCGGACGTTTATGGTGTCCAGTTCAAACATTTCGTTTCCATCATCATCCGCCGCATAGGCCCGGTTATCCCCTTGAAACACGAGGGAGCAGGATCTGCTGCCGAATTCATCCGTCACTTCCGTGCTGCGGTGGGTCACCACCGTTCCGGAATCTCCGTCAAGAGTCAGTGTGGTGGATTCCGGGTCCTCGGCGATCATCTGAAGGGTTTCACAAAGAGCGATGTCGTTCCAGGGGACATAGACCTGCCCCTGGGAGGATATCAGCCCCTCCTTATAATAACGTATCGTTAGGGTACCGCCGCCCTCAACCGGAATGGAAAACCGGCCTTCGGCATCGGTTAGGGCGGTGCCGTATTCGGGGTGGTGGTGGACGGTTACCGATACACCCGAAACGGGGGAGTCGTCCATTGAAACAACGAGGCCCGTGATGACCGAAAACCGTTTGGGGTCGTATTCCGCAACGGTTGCGTCAGGCGGGGTCAGGCCTTCATATTGCTCACCGAAGGACCCCTCGGGCTGAGGACCGGGATCGCCGGTCACCATGACCGTGACCCTTGCGTTGCCGGAACCGCCAGACCCCGTCGCCGTAATGGTGTAGGTGGTGGTATGTTGGGGTGATACCAAAACCGATCCCTCCACGGATACGACGCCGATGCCATTGTCAATATGGGTGGCGTCCGCATGGGTGACGGTCCAGGAAAGGAGGGTTGATTCCCCTTGGGGAATGGTCGCCGGGTCGGCGCTGATGTCGGCGGCAGGCGCATAGGGGATTTCAATGACCGTGACCACGGCAGTGGCGGCGGCCGTTCCGCCCGGACCCGTCGCCGTGATGGTGTAGGGGGTGGTCTCCGTCAGCGATACGGTGATCGATCCGGTTGCATCAACGCTGCCGATGCCGGGTTCTATGACACAGGTATCCGCATGGGTTGAAGTCCATTCAAGGGTTGAAGCGCCCCCTGGCTGAATGGTTTCAGGTTCCGCGGTTAAGACGACAACAGGCGTGGGAGTAGCCACAACGACTGTAACGGCGGCGGTGCCCGTGCCCCCGGGGCCCGTGGCGGTGACGGAGTAAGTGGTGGTCTCCGTTGGCGACACGGAAATGGAGCCACTCACATCCACCGTGCCGATGCCGGGCTCGATCACACAGGAATCCGCATCGGTTGAACTCCAGGTGAGGATGGATGTTTCGCCAACCTCGATGGACTCGGGGTCCGCGCTTATACTTACATCGGGTTCGGGATGGACCACCGTGACCGTGACCTCAGCCGAAGCCGTTCCGCCCGGACCCGTCGCCGTAATGGTGTAGGTGGTCGTCTCGGCAGGGGAAATCGCTATGGAACCATTGGGCTCCACAACGCCTATTTCGTGATCTATGACGGCTGAATCCGCATCGGTTGAACTCCAGGTGAGGATGGATGTTTCGCCAACCTCGATGGACTCGGGGTCCGCGCTGATGCTTACGGTAATGGGTGTAACACCCATATCTATGGTAACGGGGTTCACCTGGTCCGCCGCAACGGCAATTAACGCGCTCCAGTATTGGTCACCGCCCTCGTCGGCCCGGAACTTGTAAACACCTTCAGGAATACGGAAAATGGCCTTTCCGCCATTGTCGGTTGTATCATATAGGCTCAGATACGACCCGATATCCGAAAACACATAAATTTTTGCCCCTTTCCTGGGAACGCCGCCCCCGGTTACGGTGATTTCGGCATCCGCCATTGGGACATTCACCGAGGTTTCCCCCCAGGTGAAAACCTCGGACCAGAATTGTTGCCCCAGATAATCGGCCCGAACCTTGTAGGCCTTCTCCGGCAGGTCGAATGCGACCTTTCCATCTGCGTCTGTCAACTGATATCGACCGAGGTAAGAACCGGCCGAAGAGAAAAGATAGGCCTTGATCCCTTCAATGGGGCTTGATATCTCTTGAAAAACGCCCAGAACGCCGATATCCACAGGCTGGTGGGGAATTGTAAGCACCGTGGCCGCGTCTTCCGTTACAGGGGTCTCGGCGCTCCAGAATTGATATCCCAGATAATCGGCCCGAACCTTAAAGGTCCCCCGGGGCACATGGAATCCCACCACGCCGGAGACGTCGGTCAGGTCATGCAAACCGAGATAGCTTCCGCTTTGGCTGAATAGATAAACCTTTATCCCCTCCATTGCGCTTCCGGCGGCTTTCTCCACCGTCACCTGCAAGAGCCCCCCGCCCGCATTTATGGAAACGTTGTTCACGCCGCCGCTTGAGACGGTAACAGGGTCGCTCCAGCTCTCTTCCCCCAGGATATCCGCCCTGAATTTGAAGATCTTGCCCGCCGGAAGATCGAATGAAACCAACCCGTTTTCATCTGTTACTTTATAAATACCGAGGTAAGCCTTGTTCTCGGAGAAGAGATAGACCCTGATGCCTTCCACGGGTCCCGCGGATGTGACAACCGTCGCCTCAACCCTCTCTTCCTGGATAATGACCTCGGTCATTGAAACATCGGGGACCGCGGCCAAGTCACTCCAGAACCTGCCCCCCAGATAGTCCACCCGAAACTTGTAGGCGCCGTCCGCAAGGTCAAAAGAGACATCACCATTGCCGTCGGTGGCCCCGAACATGCCAAGATAAGCGTCCGACGCATCGAACACGTAGCATTTGACGCCTTCAATGGGAACGCCTGCGTCTTTGTGGACAGTGACCGTGAAGGCGCCGCCCCCCGTGGAAATGTTGATGGTGTTTGTCTGATCTTTTGCCAGTAACGAATCGGGGCTCCAGAACCGGCTCCCCAGATAGTCGGCCCGAAACTTGTAAGTGCCTTCGGGAATACGGAAAGCCGCCTTGCCGTCATTGTCCGTTGTATCATAAAGGCTCAGATACGACCCGACGGCCGAGAATAGATAAACCTTCACCCCATCCCGTGGAAAGCCGGCGCCGACCACGGTAATTTCAGCGTCCGCCATGGGCGCCTCTATGGTGACATTCTCCCAGATAAATGCTTCACACCAGAACTGCTGACCCAGGTAGTCCGCCCGAACCCTGTACGCCTTTTCCGGCAGGTTGAAGGTAACCTTTCCTTCGGCGTCGGTCTGCTGATACTGGCCCAGATAAGAACCCGACGATGAGAAAAGATAGACCTTGAGTTTCTCCATAGGCTGGGACGCGCCTTGAAAAACGCTCAGGACGCTGACTTCCACCGGTTGGTGAGGAATCGTAAGCACCATGCCCGCATCGTCCATGACCTGTGCCTCCTCGCTCCAGAACCGGTAGCCTAAATAATCCGCCCGCACTTTGTAGACGCCCTCGGGCACGGTGAAACCCACGCCGCCGGACCCGTCGGTCACCCCGTAAAGACTCAGATAGGTTCCGCTTTGGCTGAATAGATAAACCTTTATTCCCGCCATGGGACTCCCGGGTGCCTCTTCCAGGGTCACGTGAAGAAGGCCGCCGCCTGCCGCCACTGATGCGTGGTTCACACCCCCGCCCGAAACCGATACAATATCGCTCCAATACTGCCCCCCCAGTATATCAGCCCTGAACTTGAAGGACTTTTCCACAGGGAGATCAAGCTGGACGACGCCTTCCGGATCCGTTGTCTTATATACGTTCAGGTAGGACCCGGTCTCGGAAAACAGGTAGACCCTCACCCCTACGGCAGGCCCGGCGCCCATGGTCACGGTCACCTCAACGGTCTCTTCCGTAATCGCCACCGCAACCGCGAAAGCGCCGGGCATGGTGATCACCTGGCTCCAGAAACGGTTCCCGAGGTAATCCACCCGGAATTTATAGGCGCCGTCCGCGAAATTAGCCGAGTCAAAAAGGGCTGTTCCGCTCCCATCCGTAGTGGCACTCCGGCCCGTGTAGGAACCGGATTCCGTAAAGGCATAAACCTTTACGCCCGGGAGTTCTCCACCCTTGCTGGTCGACACATTCACTTCAAAACTCTGAGCCAAGACGGGAGAAATAAGGAAAAGGGCTATAAACAGTAAAATAAACGGCTGAGTTGCAAGCGAAAACGCGATGTGTTTTCTTGACATTGACAGCCTCCTATTTTTTGGCAACCCTGTCTTTCGATTATCAAAAAAATATCTGGAATAATTTGCTTTTCGCCGATCCTTTTGGCGGGAAAGATGATGTTATGTGAGACCACAATAGGAGAGAGCTGAATACTTTCATTCATTGGACGTTATCCTGGAACCGCTGGGAAATGAAAACAACTTCTAGAGTCCTGTCATATCCATAATGTCGTAAAGATGCCATCATTCCCGGCTTGACCCGGAATCCAGGATCTCCGAATTATCCACGAATACTGGATTCCGGCTTTCGACGGAATGACTTGGGTGATGCTTCATTTTCAAGACTTTTCCTCTATGTAATTTCGGAATTCGACGCGAATGAACTCCAGCTTCATAAATGAATAAGGCGCAAAAAGAAAGTTTTGAAATCCTTAACCATAAAAAAACCCCAAGGCGAAAACACCTTAAGGGCTCTTTAACAATGGCTACGGCAGTCCGGCTGTCATTGCCTTTTGGCTTTAGACCCGTGACTTTGCGTCACCGCCTTTCGGTGGTTTTGCCTTTTCGGCACCTATCAAGAATGATGCGATTAGGTTATATTTGTATCTCTTTATATCAGATTATCCCCTATCTTACTTTTTGGATCACAAGACAACATCCACGTATTTAAAAAATACCATGCCAATCTGGTAAGTCAAGCTATATTTTCTCACTGCTGAAGCGCGTATTCCCAGAAACTTGGTCTGGCAGAGACGGCAGGGATATTTTTTGAGTTTGATGGTCCCTCCCGTCACAAAATTACGCTATCAATCAATGCTCTGTTGCTATTCGCTCAGAATTGCTGGGGTTTTGTGTGGCGGTTCGGCGGGGCGCTCTTTTGAAATTTAGTAAATCATGGCTGAAGTGAATGGCTTTCTTCTCTTGCAATGGACGCACCCCGCTCGACTGAAAAGCCGACGCCGGCTAGACTCATCTCTAATCTCCGAGCAAGGGCCGTATGCGACATACCCAACTCTCTTGAAGCCCAAAAATGCAAAAGACTCCTTATTGTTCTGGAATATCTTCCTGCGTTCTATCCCCCGAATCATCACATGGTGAAGAACCCCGGGAGCCTCTAATCTCGCTGTTCTTGGCATGCTCTGATTTTGATTTCAATTAGAAATTGTGTCAATTAAATTATTAAAGAGCGTCCCGGTTTCCGAAAATGGGCGAGGCGTTTTAGCGGGCAGGACGATGAAAAAAGGGGTTGCCGTGGCAACCCCCATTCTATTCAAATTAAGACGTTTATCTACCCGTAGGTAAACCCTTCGGGCAGGTCTTCCGCCGGCACGCCTTCTTTTACCCACGAGAGATCCGTAATCGTATAGGTGGGATTTACGGTTCTGAAGATGGGCACCACCCTCATGCCGATTTGGGGTTCGCCAATAGACAGATAGCTCATCAGTATGGTGTCGATGCCGTCAAATTCCACGTTGATGAATTTGATGGGCTTGTCCAGGGTATTGAAAGCCCCTGATCTTTCACAGACCATGAAGGTGTGGACCTTGGCGGTATTTTTGCAGATGTCGGTGAAATCCACGATGGTGTTTTTGCTGAGACAGTCCGGACAGTAGATGCGAAAGGGAATGTAGCTGGTCCCTTTGAACTCGCACCCCGGGTCGTCGCACCGGGTGCCCAGTATCTTTCCCTGGGACATGCTTTCAAAAAACGGGGCTTCACCGCCGTAGCTGTGCATATAAATCATTTCCCTGGGATTGGTGACACCCATGAGCTTCCACCCGTCGTCCTCGTTGCGAATGGGCGTGTTGGGCGTGACATGGTGAAAGTCCCCTTTAATTCGATATTGTCCGTTCTTAACCTTTACGGTTCCAAATATGCTCATTTTTTCCTCCCTCTAGGCATCTTCTTTCAACAGGTGGTCGGGATCCATCAAAATGGTGGCGGTTACGTGGCTTCCAACTCCGGCGTGGCTGATGGCCAGGGCCCGTTTGGCGTCTTTCACCTGCAGGTCTGTCCAATCGGCCGGTTTCTCACGTCCGAATTCTTCCCAGATCTTCGGGTCGCCGTGAATTTCCGCCCACCGGTTCCAGATATGGCTCGCGATTTCCAGGGTTTGCATGATGCCTGTGGCGCCAACGGCGTGCATGCACCCGATGAGTCCGCCCGAAAGGTTGCTGGGCAGTTTTCCCGGTTTACCCGTGTGGGGGTTGGTGTGGTAACAGTCGCCGGATTCAACATAGTCCCGGCCATAGCCGTAAGGCCTCAATCCCACGTCTTCATAGGACTGCACGTCGCTGATGGTGAAAGCGTCATGGAGTTCAATAACGTCCAGGTCTTCCATGGGGTCCACTACGCCTGCCATGCGGTAACCGTAATAGGCGGCCATTCTCGCGCCCAGAAATCCGGTGAAACCCGGATAGCGGCCACCACCGGGGAATTTTTCCTCCATGTCCGCGTACTGATCGGCGGTTTCGTTTGGCAGCAAAGGAATCTCCATGTCACGCCGGCACGCTGGCCTGAGCGTATGGGATCCGGCGGACACCCAGATGCGGAGGGGTTTGTTTTTTGTATTCTTGGTCAGTTCCATGGCGGTATCTTCATCACAGATGATGGCGCAGGCCGCACCGACGCTCATCAGACAGCAGTCAAGAGCTCTGAGCGGGTAGGCGACGACAGGGGAATTGAGCACATCATCCACGGTAATCTTCATGGGCGCCTGGGCGTAAGGATTGAAGCGCGCATAGCCGTGATGTTTGACCGAAATCTCTGCCAGTGTCCTTCTGAACGATTCTTCTTGTTTTCCGAAAACCTGCCAATATTTCTGCGCCATGACCGCATAATATCCGGTATAGATATGACCCAGAGGCGTTTCCCAGTCTTTGTCCGCCGCACAGGAAATGAGGTGATTGCCCTCATCGGTGGGGACTTCGTCCATGCGTTCCCACCCCATGGCAAGAGCACAGTCCGAGTAACCGGAGGCCACGGCTTTCACCGTTTCCCAAAGGGTGCT
>JGI10211J34971_10002033_pt1 | contig 16629 bp, 8 predicted proteins | sample Etolagsediment_FD_34971 | JGI IMG/M metagenome (IMG submission 34971) | reverse complement strand
CGCAAAGGACTATTTGGAAACACTCAAGATCTACACCAAGTCGCACCGCTTGAAGCGTGAAGACGGGACGGTTGTTCCGTGGATAGACGAGAACTTGAATCCTCACACCGGTGACTGGATTTCCCGGTCTCGACTGAAAGTCTGGCGGGATGGTACCTGGCACGAAGGCAAAGGCGGCGTGGAGCGAGGCAAGGACTACAACCACTCCTCCTACTGCGACTTGATCATCACGGGGCTCGTCGGTCTGCGCCCGCGGGCGGACGACACCGTCGTGGTCAGTCCGCTTCTGCCGGAGGGTGCCTGGGACTACTTTTGCCTCGATGGCCTGCCGTACCACGGCCGGATGCTGACGATCCTCTACGACAAGACGGGAAAGAAGTACGGCAAAGGAACCGGCCTTCGCATTTTGGCCGATGGCAAGGGGATCGGGGCGACTGAGACACCGGGGCGACTGACTGCTCCTCTACCCACGAACTGAATGGCCCTGCCAGGAGGAACACGATGCGCACGATGATCGGACGTCTTCTCGCACGACATGTCTATGTCCGAACGGTGGGCTTGAGCCTGGCGACATTGGCCTTTTCCATCGGTGGCTTACTCGCGCAGGAAACCGGATCGAGAAGGCCGAACATCCTGTTCTGTCTCTCCGACGATCAATCTTACCCGCATGCGAGTGCCTACGGCGAGCCGGTGATCAAGACACCCGTTTTTGACCGGGTCGCCCGTGAGGGCGTCCTGTTCACCCAGGCCTATTGCGCCGCACCGTCGTGTACGCCGTCCCGCAGCGCGATTCTAACCGGTCAAGACATCTGGCGACTTGGCCAGGGCGGACAGCTATTCGGCACGCTGCCGGCCGAGTATCCGGTTTACACGGATCTACTGGCCGCAAGCGACTACTTCGTGGGGTATTCGGCGAAGGGCTGGGCGCCTGGAAGTGTGCAGGCCGGAGGACGCACATCGAACCCCGCGGGACCGTCCTTCAAGAGCTTCGAGGAGTTCTTTGGCAAGGTGCCCGAGGGCAAGCCGTGGTGCTTCTGGTTCGGCAGCCGCGATCCGCACCGCGGCTACCGGAAAGGCAGTGGCATACGGTCGGGCATGGACCCGTCAAAGGTGAACGTGCCCGACGTCTTTCCAGACACGCCCGAGGTGCGCAGCGACATCTGCGATTACTTTTTCGAGATTCAGCGCTTTGATCAACAGATAGGCGAGATGTTGAAACGGATCGAACAGGCCGGACAACTCGACAATACACTGGTCGTGATCACCAGCGACAACGGTATGCCCTTTCCCCGCGCCAAGGCGAACCTCTACGACCTGGGGTCGCGCATGCCGCTGGCCATCCGCTGGCCAAAGCGGGTGCCGGGCGGGCGGACGGTCGACGACTTCGTGAACCTGACGGACCTGGCGCCCACGTTCCTGGAGGCGGCGGGCCTGACGCCGCCCGAGGCGATGACGGGACGCAGTCTCCTGGACCTGCTAACCTCCAAGGAATCCGGTAACGTCGAACCAGATCGCGATGCCGTCTTTACCGGACGCGAGCGGCATGCCTGGTGCCGGATCAATGGCAAGGGCTACCCCGCACGGATGCTCCGGACCCGAGATTTCCTCTACATACGCAACTACGAACCCGACCGCTGGCCAGCCGGCACCCACCGCATCAAGACGAATGAAGGGCACTACGGCGACATTGATGCCTCGCCGACCAAGAACGCCATGCTGGAGCAGAAGGATGTGAATGCCCGCTTGTTCGGGCGGGCCTTCGGGAAGCGTCCCCGGGAGGAACTCTACGATTGCAGGGAGGATCCATTCCAGATGCGCAACCTCGCGTCCTCTCCGGAGTGCAAGGCGATCATCGCGAAATTGTCAGATCGACTGACCGAGTACCTTAAGGCCACCGGGGACCCTCGCGAAACAGCGGGTGAGTCTCCTTGGGATGCATGGGAATACCACGGACGAAAGAACTGGCCCATCCTCCCGGAACCGACGAGCGACACTGACCCAACCCGAACAAAGACACTCGAATAGGAAGCAACAAAGATGAGAAACACGACAATTCGACTCGCTGCCATTTCGGCCCTCTTGTGCTGCTGTGCAACAGTTCATGGCCAAAATACTCAAGCGCAAATGCCTCGTGAGGACGTCGTCGATGTTCCTGCCATCGGCGAAGGCTTGTGTGTCAGCAATGTCTTTCAAACGAACATGGTGATCCAGCGGGACAAGCCCGTGAGCGTATGGGGTTGGGGGGAGCCGGGCGAGAAGGTGACCGTCTCCTTTGCAGACCAGCAGGTGAGCGCCGTTGCCGCGGCCGACCGATCATGGGAAGTCGCGCTTACCCCGCTGAGCGCCTCCGGCGAGCCGCAGGTCATGACAATCAAGGGCAAGGACACGACGCTGACCCTCGAGAACATCCTCGTCGGCGACGTTTGGGTTCTGGGCGGCCAGAGCAATATGGAGTTTCCGATTACCAACGTGGTCGACGGAGAGTTGGAAATCGCCTCGGCGAATTTCCCCCGGATTCGGCTGCTAACCCCGCCGCGCGGCAAGGGGTTTGATTCGGTCAGAAGCTTCGAACGACTGCACGAATGGAGCAACTGGTCGGGCAGGCATTTCCGCAAAGGAGATTGGCTCGCCTGTACGCCGGAAACCGTGAGGGACTTTTCCGCGATCGGTTACGTGTTCGGCCGACGCCTGCACATGGCCGCGGGCGTACCGATCGGCCTGGTCGACACGTCCTGGGGCGGGACCACCGTCGAAACGTGGACGCCCGCGGCGGAGGTCGAATCGATCCAGCAAACCGAAACGCAGGATCTGCTTAAGACATGGCAGGAGAAGATCGACAGCTGGGATGCCCAGGCCGATCTGCAGAAACAGATTGAGAAGTACGAGCGGCAGAAGAAACAGCTGACTGACCAAGGCAAGCCGATCCCGTCCCACCTCAAGAAGCCCACCGAGCTGCGCCCGGGCCCGATCGCCGACAAGAACCGGCCCGGTCAGTGTTATGCCAGTGTCATCAAGCCCCTCGAGGGCTTCGCCGTCAAGGGCGCTGTTTTTCACCAGGGCTATAACAACTGCTTCAGCGGATCGGCTGGGGCTCGCATGTACTACCAGGTCTTTGGCAAGATGATCGCCTCCTGGCGGAGAGCATTCGGCGATGAACAGTTGCCGTTCTGCATCATCTCGCTCTGCACGGCCGGTGAACCACAGACACGAGCGAACTTCGCTCGGCAAATGAACGACATCGGCGCGATGATTCGCGAAGCCCAGTACCGGACCTTCCGCGATCTGTACGATGGGGGCGACAGGAACGTCGGCTTTGTCAGCAGTTTCAACTTCCGCCATAGATCGTATCACCCAAAGATCAAAATCCCCGTCGGCGAGCGTGCGGCCATGTGGGCGTTCGTCAGTCAATACGAATTGATGAGAGGTGATGAATACTGGCTGCCCCCGACGATCAAGGAAGTGAACAAGGTCGAGGGTGCGATCCAGTTGACCATGAGTACCAGTATCACCACCAAGGACGATAGCGACGGCGACATGCTCGGTTTCGCCATCGCCGGTGAGGATCGCCGGTTCTATCCAGCGGAGATTAAGTATCTGCAGACCGGCACGGACAGCCGGAACCGCCCCCAGTACAACCGCAACGTTTTGGTGCTTTCCAGTCCGTTCGTCTCCAGTCCCGTGCATTTCCGCCATGCCTGGGCACGGAACCCCATGACCAATCTGGTCAACAATCGCGGTGTCCCCATCGCCACGCAACGTTCGGACAACTGGACGAACGCAGACCTTCTGAAAGCGCTGACCGGCAAGGACGCAGAAGACCCCGGTCAACTCAGCAGGGGCGAGAGCCACGCCATCGGAGCCGCACTGGAGAAAGAAGACCGGCGGCGCCAGATCGCCGAAGCCAAATCTCTGCTGGAGCAGGAGCAAGAGGACAGCGCAGAGTAAGAAACTCAACCTTCAGGTTCCGCGTCGTCTGGCTGAGCGACCGAAGATCGCACCCATATTCAGCCCAGCACAACGCGCTGGGTGAGAGGCGGGATTGGTTGCGCTCTGAAGGAGCGCCACAGGTCGGTAGAGCATCGGTTGACGCGCTCGTTCAGAGCGCAATGACACAACATGGCATACCCAGCGGGTTGCGCTGGGCTGAATATGGGCGTGACCTTCGGTCCCCACCGGAAGAACGGCGTGCCCTGCATGGCAGGAACCGCGGGGCTCGTGCTACTTGGCACGGAAGCCGCAAACAGGAGACGAAAGATGATCCAAGTCAATTGCGGCGGACACAAAGGACCATTCTGTGGAACGTTGCCACTGGTACTGGCTGTTCTGGTTGCATGCACCAGTGCATTTGCCGGCAGGTCCAGTCAGACGGTTGAGCCGGATTACACCAAGGGTGAAGAGCTTGAAGGGGACCTGAACTGCTGGAGCCTGGGGCCGATCGGAGCCATCGGAAATATCTGGGGCGATCGTGCCATTGGCACGGCCGAGCAGACCAAAGACACCCGCATGATTCAGATCAAGAGCGTGATGGAAGGCACGCCTGCCGACGGCGTGCTGGAGGAAGGTGACGTGATCGTGGGGGTCGGCAACGGAGAATTCACGGCCGATGCCCGAATGACGTTGTCTGCAGCCATCACGGAGGCGGAGAAGAAGGAGAACGGCGGGGAGTTGGTGCTGACCATCTGGCGCGCCGGCAAGACCCGGGCGGTCACCATAGCGCTGCCCGTCCCGGGGAGTTTCAGTGATACATCTCCGTGGCAATGCAGCAAGACCGATGCAATAATCGAGGCTGCCTGCAAGAGCATCCTCGATCGCGGCCTCTATGTCGAGAACCGTGGCAAGCGGAGTATCAAGGGAGGAATCGCTACGCGGCTGGAGGTGCTTGGTCTACTGGCTACAGGGGAAGAGAAGTACCTGCCAATCATCAGGGATTATGTCAGGGCTCTCGCCGATTCCCTCAAGGAGGGGGACGGAGGGTTCCACAGCTGGAACATCAGCTACGAGACTCTTCTCCTCACCGAGTACTATCTCGCTACCAAAGATGAATATGTCCTTCCGGCAATAGAGAAGGTCGCCGTCCGCATTGCGCAGGGGGCCAGTGACGTGGGGACCTTCAGCCACGGATCGGCCTACCATTTCATGGCGCACGGTGAGCGCTGGAAGTACCCGTCGGCGTACGGAGCCATGAACCAATGCAGCATTACCTGCGCGCTCGCTCTCGTTCTGGCCCGGAAGTGTGGAGTCAAGGACAACGAGGTGAATCGCGTCATACGGAAGGCGGCGTATTTCTACCGCTGGTATGTGGACAAAGGATCGATTCCCTATGGCGACCACCCGCCCGGTCCGAACCACGACAACAACGGCGTCAATTCCCAGTCTGCAGTCCTGTTCGATCTGCTTGGCGATAAGGATGCAACCGAATACTACACGCGTACGGCATTGGCCTCCTACAGACTGCGCGAGGCCGGCCATACGGGGCACTTTTTCTCATATCAATGGGGCGCGCTTGGCGCGGCCCGCGGCGGAGACAAGTCGGCACAGTCGTTTGTCAGAAACACCCGGTGGTTTACGGAACTGGAGCGCCGACCCGATGGTTCATCTGTCTACCAGCCTCAATTGGCCAGTATCGATCATGGCAAGTACAGGAACTGGAGCACAACCGGTTCCAGCCTCCTGCAGCATTGCCTGCCGCGCAAGAAGCTCTACATAACAGGGAAGGGCGGCTCCTGCATTGCCGCGATAGCCGGTGATGACCTGGAAGACGTCGTTGCCGCCGGGGTGTTCGACCCGAAGACACTCACGGTCAAGGAACTGCTGTCAAAGCTGGGTTCGTGGTCTCCGATCGTGCGACGCATGGCGGCCGAGGAGCTTGGAGAGCGTGATGACGATGTGGTCAACGAGATGATTGCCATGCTCGACAGTCCGAACCGCTACGCTCGCTACGGGGCAACTGAGGGGTTGAGCTGTGCCGGTCGCGGCTCCGAGAAGGCGATTGATGCTTTGGTGAAGAAGCTCGAAGAAGACGACGATTTGACCATGCGCTACTATGCGGCGTGCGCCTTTAGGAAGAAGCGAATCTGGCAGCCCCCGCCAATCCGTGCATGGAAAACACTGGAGAACACCCTGGCAAAGGAAGGGGGCGCCATTGGCAAGGCGATACCCGCTCTTCTGAAGCAGGCAGCGACCTACGAACCCGAGAAGGACCCGTTGCGCAAACTGCAAAACGTGACCGCATCCACGCTCTTCTACGGCGGCAGCACAGCGAACTTCACCGGCTGCCTACCGAACGGCGAGGGCGTCGCGAAGCTGGATCGGGACCTTCTGATCCCCGCGGTCAAATCCCTGCTCATAAATCCAAATGGTGGCGCACGCACCACCGTCAGCGTTGTCTTTCCCAACCTGACCGAAGAGGACTTGAAGCAACTCTGGGGTGACATCTACTATGCGACCAAGTATCAGGCGCCCAGCGGTAGCATGGCCGCTGGCGGCGTCCGGGGCAGAGGGTTGGCATTGATGGCTGACAAAGGCATAGAGGAAGGCATGCCCTTGGGGGTGGATTGGGCGTTGCGCCAAGAGGGCTGGGGGAATGGGTTCAGAAAGAAGGAAGGCATTCCATCTCTGTTGAAATATGGCAAGGCGCTGGAGGGCTTTGTGCCGGAGATCAGCGAGGTCCTTGCCGGATGGACGGGCAATCCGGAGAGCAAGAACAATCAGAAAGATGCCGAGGAATTCAAGAAACGCCTTGCTGAGGCCCTCAAGAAGCCAGCACCCGAAGCGAAGAGCATCAAGCCCCATATCGATGCCACGCCCGATCCTCTGGCTAAGTGAGTGCGTAAGGACTTGCGCCGGACTCACCCACTGAACAACAGGAAGAAGCGGATCACCGCGAAATGAAGGACGACATGATGTTTCCCAGAATCCGAGCCATGGCAGCCATTGCCGCCTTGTCGGTCTTGGTCTCTGCCGCCGCGGACAAGCGACCTCTAAAGGTGTATATCCTGGCCGGTCAGTCCAACATGCAGGGCACGGCTCACGTGCGGACGCTGCCTCACATGGCCATGGACCCTGTGAGCAAGGCGCTCCATGACAAGCTCGTGGGTGAAGACGGAGAGCCGCGGGTTTACACAAACGTGTCCATCGCGGCTTTCAGCGACGAGGGCCCCTGGGGAGGTCCCAAGGTTGCCGTGGCGAAACATGGCCCGCTGACCGTTGGCTATGGAGGCAATACAACGTCAGACGACGTCCTGGGCACCGAACTCGCATTCGGCATCACCATGCAGGACCACGTTAAGGAACCGATCCTGATCATCAAGACGTCCTGGGGCGGCAAGAGCCTGCTCTACAACTTCCGTCCTCCCAGCGCCGGGACCTTGCCGATCGATGATGGCAAAGCAGAGAAGTGGAAGAAAGAAGGCATGTACGACACAGAAGCGGCCAAGCACAGAGAGATGTCGGGCCACTACTACCGCCTGATGATGGAGCATGTCAGGACGGTCCTCGCTGATCCCGGCAAGTACTGCGCGGCGTATGACCCCGAACGGGGCTACGAGATCGCCGGCTTCGTCTGGTTTCAGGGATTCAACGACATGGTCGGCCCGTATCCTCAGCTTGATCCCAAGAAAGGAAAGCGGAGCCCCAAAGACTATTCGGAATACAGCCGCCTCCTGGCGTGTTTCATCCGCGATGTCCGCAAGGAGCTGCAGACACCCCAGATGCCTTTCGTCATCGGCGTCATTGGCATCGGCGGCGAGAAGGACGAGAAGCAAACGCCCTTCCGGGCGGCCATGGCAGCACCGGCAGAGCTGCCGGAATTCAAGGGCAACGTAGTGGCCGTACACACGGCGACGTACTGGGATGACGAGCTCGTGGCCGCCCACGAGAAGGCGAAGAAGCTGGAAGCAGTGAAGAGCGTTGCGTACCGCTGGACGAAAGAGGGCACCATAGACGCAGAGGCGATCATCTCACCAGGATGGCAACCGATCGGTAAGCCTCACCCAAAGGAGCGCGTATGGCGGCATGTGTCTTTCCAGAAGGAGTTTGAGGGTCAGTACAGACCATTGCGTGAGGGAGAGCCGGGCGATGAGAGGGCTTTCAAGGAAGAGACACCCGACGAATACACCGACTGGTACGAGCCCGTGTTTGACGACAGCCAGTGGCAGGAGGGCCTCGCACCGATCGGCAAGGGTGTCTGGACGCACCGCGGCGCACTGACAGAGAACCGTTCGGAGTGGGGCGACGGGAACGTGTTGCTGATGCGCACGAGCTTCGAACTCGACTCCCTCGACTACCAAGATGTCCGCCTGTGCGTCATGGCCAGCGAGTCATATCACGTGTATCTGAACGGCCACAAGGTCCATACCTATGTCTGGTGGCGCGGGGATCCCGAGTACCGTGCGTTCGGTCTCGATGCAGAGGAGATCCGATATCTGAAGAAGGGCACCAACGTGTTGGCTGCTTATGCAAATGTGCGGGAGAACCGAGCGAAGACACGCAACTCGGTCGATCTGATGATAGAGGGGCTTACCAGGGAGGGGCAGGCGCATCTGACTGAGGTGTATGACGGCATCTGCTCGCCCAAGGAACGCGAGATAGCCCAAGGTGTCTCCCACCAGGCCTACCACTACATGGGATCGTCCAAGATCTACAGCCGGATCGGTGAGGCGTTTGCCGGGGCGGTGATCGGGTTGGGACGGAAGTAGCCGTAACTCGGGAACATGACAGATGGCCCTGGTAGCGGGACCGGTGGATCCAGCTCCGGGGTGACGGCTGTCCCGCTGCAACGTATGAGCAGGCGTCGGCTGTCGGGCGCGAAATCGAAGGCAGCACTGCTCGGTCTCTGCGATGATGGCATTGCCGCTCTGCGACCGTCCGTTGAATCGCGCGTGGCGGACGCTATCTTCGGGGGCTTCCCCGGCAACAGTTCCGACACGATGAAGGGAACCGACCACAATGACGATCTGCCGTGAATTCCGCGCGACGGACTGGGACAGTTACGCGATGGTGTATAGCGAACCACACCGTGAGCTCGAGCCCGCGGCGCAGGAGGCGGCAGTCGTGGACGAGGCACTGACGGCTCTGACAGAAGCGGGCATGCTCCCGCACACCGAGTACGACCACGGTAGATTTCTGGCGTTCCGTCAGGCCGTGCGCGACCACTTCGAAATCCCCTGGACAGCCATCACGCCGCGTCTGCAGCGGGTGATCTACGCAATCAACGCAATCTCGCAACCGCCGGTGATGGTCGCCGCGGGCGTGTTCTGCGGCAACACGTTCATCTGCAACGCGGGCGCCGCGGCGGGCCCCGGCAGGTGCTACGACGCGCGGGACCTCGTCGGTATCGAGATCAAACCGGAGGAAGCCGAGCGGGCAGCGCGCAACGTTGCGCGCATCGATCCCGAAGGCCGCGCCCGGATCGTGGCTGCCGACGCCGTGTCGTTCGTCGCCGACTACCCCGACCCAATTGACCTGCTCTACCTCGACGCCAGCGCCGAGGGAGAAGCGGGAAAGACGATCTACGAGGACATCCTCCGGGCATGCTACGACCGGTTGCCGTCGGGCGCTCTGGTCCTCGCCCACAACAGCGTCAATGGCGGCGAGAAGCTGAAACGCTACCTGTCTTTCGTGCGCGACCCCGGGCATTTCCGCACCAGTATGAACATCGTTGTCGACAAGGAAGGACTCGAAGTATCGCAGCGGTGAGCCTTGATGTTGCTCACCCGGGACGGTATCATCCGGTTCTGCACTGTCGTTAGTCGGAACAGCTTGCCACAGAACGAGCGAGAGGGTTCGGAATATGAAAGAAGGACTGCCGCGAGTGATTGCAGGAATGGCATTGGCCGCCGCGTGCGTTGACGCCTCCGAGAACATGATCGGCCGCCAGACACAGAACGAGGGCATGGTCGCTGTGCCGGCGAAGGCCGCCGTGACTATCGACGGCAAGCTGGACGAGTGGGATCTGTCCGGCCGGATCTGGACCTACGCGGACACGTCGGTGCGCGATAGTTTTTCGGTCAAGACGGCCGCCATGTGGGACGCGGACAACCTGTATCTGGCGTTTCTGTGGCGCGATCCCATGCCTCTGAACAGCACGGTCAACCCGGAGTTCGACCCCAGCCGCGGCTGGGTGGCGGACGCGGTGCAGCTGCGTGTGCTCGCCGACAAGCAACCGAGTTGGTTCACCATGTGGGGTTACGAGAAGGGGGCGAAGCCTGCCGTGCACGTCTACTACTGGGCAGGCGAGAACAAGGAAAAGGGCGGAGCGGAGAAGCTCTACTACACGGGCATAGCCGGGCAGACTGCGCTTGGGGACGGGGTGGAGTCGGCGTACACCGCGCTTCCCGACGGCAAGGGGTTTGTCCACGAGGTGAAACTGCCCTGGAACGTTGTCTACAAGAAGGACTGGAAGGGAGCGGCCGACCAGACGATACGCATGGGCATGGAGTTTCTCTGGGGCGGGAGCACAGGGCGTGACTGGCCGATGCACCGCTATGCGGACAACATGCAACCCGGGGCCACGAGCCGCGAGTTCTTCTGGACGGCCAAGAAGGCGTGGGGTGACCTGACCACGGTCTCGCAGAGCGTGAAGGAACCGCGCCGTTACGTGGAAGGCTCTCTGAAGCCGCAGGGCACAATTCCCGTCCGCGTGCAAGTGCCGGCCGCCGCCGCCACGTTCACTGTGGTGATCGATGACCTGGACGGGAACCGCGTGCGGAACCTGGCCGGGGGCTACGATGTCGTCGACTTCACGGTCGCCAGCGACGGGCAGTCGGCAACTCTGGAAGTGATGTGGGACGGGCTCGACGAACGCGGCAAGCTGGCCAAACCTGGCCGTTACAAGGTCCGGGGGCTCACGCAGAACGGGGTTGACGGCTACTACGAGATGAGTTTCTACAACCCCGGCATGCCGCCGTGGCAGACGGCTGACAATCGCGGGGCGTGGGGCGCGGACCACACGGTCGTACGGCTTCTCGCACGCTCGGGCGAGAACGTGATCGCCACCTGCGATTTCGCGGAGGGCGGCTACGGCACGTTCGCGGTCAAGCCGGACGGCACGAAAGCCTGGAGCGAGAAACGCGGTGCCAACGTGCTGGCCGCCAGCGACGCGTACGTTTACACGGTGCCGAACGACTGGGACGCGAAAGGGGTACAGCTGCTGCGGCTGGACGCCAAGAGCGGCAAGTTCGCGCCGTTCGTCCGTGACGGCAAGGAGCGGCCGATGCCGCTGCATTTCAATGAACTGCTGGAGCTGCCCGAGTTGGACGGCGGCGAAGCGCCGACCCCGCCCAAGGCCCGCGCCCTCGGCGTAGGCGCGGGCATCCTCGCTCTGGCGACGGATGACAACGGACTGTGGCTGTTCGATGCCACGACGGCCGCGCTCATCAAACGGACGACCCTCGAACTGACCGAGTGCGACGGTAAGGTCCCGTTCGCCTTCGACGGTCGCCACGCAGTGTTCTTCCGTGGCAAGGAACTTGTGAGGGTCAGCATCGACGCTCTCAAGACCGAGTCCGATCCGGCGTCCAAGGCCGAGGTCGTTCCACTGCGTGAGAAGAGGCTGTTCGGCTACAAAGAGTATGAGCCTGGTATCGTCGTTGAGAAACCGGGCTCCCTGGCGCTGGACGATGCGGGCAACGTGTACATCACCGACTTGGGCGAGGATCTGCAGGTCAAGAAGTTCGCGCCGGACGGTCGGATGCTCGATGCCTTCGGCAAGCGCGGTGGCCGGGCCCGCGAGGGGGCGTTCGATCCGAACGGCATGCGGGACATGGCGGGGCTAGCGGTGGACGCAGTCGGCAACGTCTGGGTGGCCGAGTACTCGCATCACCCGCGTCGTGTCTCCGTATGGGAGCCCGACGGGGCTTTCAAGCTCGACTTCATCGGCAACACCGGGTACGCCGGCCAGGGCAGCTTCATCCATGACAGCGATCCGACGAAGGGCGTCGCGGAATTGAACGAAATCGAGATGGATCCCGTCACACACGCTTGGTCGGTGTCCAGCGTCATGTACAATCCCGACCCGGACAAAGGCGATGTTGTCATGCCGGGATCGACTGCGTTCGGAAGCGGCAACGTGTTCTTCAGCGAGGCGTCCGGCACACGCCACGAGTACTTCGTCGCCCTCGGCGAGCGGCGCAACACACCGGTCTTCATCATGGTCAAAGACGGCCGCGATTGGCAGCCCGTGGCAGCGATTTTCACTGTCGCCCGCCTGCAGGGCTTGCTCGGCGGGATGTACCGGGCACAGGTGGTCGGAAATCCCACGGGCGAGTACGCCGACAACGATCCGTGCGACATGCTGATCTGGAACGACCTCAACAACGACGGCTACGTGCAGAAGAGTGAGTGCGAGATCATCCCCTCCCTGCAGCAGAACAAGGTGGTCAACGACAAACCAGTGGGGATGCGCGGTATTGCCCTGCCCATTGACGGGTTCGGCGGAGGCGGCCGGGTCGATCCGGAAGACTTCAGCTTCTATGCCCAGGGCAATCTCAAGACAAAGGACGCCGAAGGTGTATTCAAGTATGCACCCGTTGGCTACCGGGACGGCGGCAAGCCCGTCTTTGGCAGCGAGGGAATCACGCCGTTCACCTCCGAGTTCAACCTGATGGAAGCCGTTCCGGTCCCCGGCCAGGATCTGGTCGTGGGCTTCATCCGGCAGGGAAATAGGGTCTACGTCGCGGGATTCACCAAGACCGACGCCAAAGTCCTGTGGAAATACGTGTCTCCCTACCACCAGGTGCATGGTTCGCACAAAGCGCCGATGCCCAAGCCGGGCATGTTGATCGGGTGCCTGAAGATTGCCGGCATCGTCGGGGACTGTGGCGATGCCGATGGCGTTATGATGATCCGCGGCAACCTGGGCGAGGACTATTACCTGACCACCGACGGGTTGTTTGTGGATGCCCTGACCAAAGACGGACGCATTCCGGGCATCCCGCGGCCGGAGAACGAAGCGACGCTCCGGGCGATCTCGTTTGCGTCGCTGAACGGCCGCGGCGAGCACTTCAGCGGCCTTATCAGCCGGCAGTCCGACGGCGTGGTGCGCTGCTCCGGCGCCATCCCCGCGGACCAGGCCTGCAACATCATTCGCATCGAAGGGCTGGAGTCGATCCGGCGTTTTGCCGCGGACGATATTGACGTAGGCCTGGATACATTGGTCGAGGCCGATCAGGACAACACCCGGCGTGCCCTGGCCGCAGCCAAGCCGATAGAACCCTACACGATCGCCAAGGTGACGAAGAACGCCAAGGGCGAGGTCGACTGGAAACCCGTGAAGGGACTTGCCATACGCAACGAGGGTCAGCCGTCAACCGCCGACTTCCGTGCCGCGTATGACGCCGATAACCTGTATCTGTCGTATGACGTGACCGACCCGACTCCGTGGAAGAACGGCGGGAACGAGTTCCGTCTGCTTTTCAAGACTGGCGACTGCGTCGACCTGCAGCTCAGCCCCGGCAACAACAAGGGAGCCAACGCTGTGGCCGGCGATCTGCGCGTGCTCATGGCCAACTTCGAGCGCAAACCGGTGGCAGTCCTGATGAGGCCCGTAGCGCCCGGGGCCCCGGCTGGCGACAAGCACAACTTCACGTCCCCCGTGATGACGGTGACATTCGACCAGGTGAAGCTGCTGACCGATGTGAAACCGACCCTCAAGGCCCGGGGCAATGGCTACACGCTGACGGCCACACTCCCTTGGGCAACTCTCGGGATCGAGGCCAAGGCCGGGATGACGCTACGCGGCGACGTCGGATTCATCCTGTCCGATGCCTCCGGCACCATCAATACGGCTCGCGTCTACTGGTCCAACAAGCACACCAACCTGGTCAACGACCAGCCCGGCGAAGCCATCCTGCACCCACAGGGCTTTGGCGAGTTCATCCTCGCTAAGTGACGGTTGCCGGCCTGCAACGCTCGCCGGTGGTTTGCCGGACAGGTGGCGCGGGAAACAGACGAGAGAGAAGCGACCGTGAGCAACTCCATCAAAGCCATGAAGTGGGAGTATCCCGAGCGGATCCCGTTCAGCGCAGGCATCCTTCCCGCGGCTTGGATCAAGCATCGCGAGGCGTTGGATGAGATCGTCCGGCGACACCCTTCTGTCTTCGGCGAGCAGAGGGAACAACGGGACTATGACGCCGTGTGGCGGGGGACGTACATCGAAGGCGAGCACGTGGACGTGTGGGGTTGCGTCTGGAGCAACTTGAAGACCGGCATGGAGTCCATCGTCACAGGACACCCCGTTCCCACACGGGAATCCGTCCGCACGCTGACAATACCGGACGAAGATGACAACCTGCCGCACGGTTTCATGTATCTGCGACTTGGTGACTTGCGGGGCTTCGAACAAGTCATGATGGATTTTGCCGAAGAACCGCCGGAACTTCAGATGCTGATCGACAAGGTGCTCGAATACAACCTGCGCCAGGTCAAACGGAGGTTGGCTGCGATCCGCAAGCCGGGGCAGATTGTGTACTTCGGCGACGATCTGGGCATGCAGAACAGCCTGCCGGTGAGTCCGGAGAAGTGGCGGAAGTACCTCAAACCATGCTACAGGCAGATCTACGCGCCGGTGAAGGAGGCCGGGCATTACGTCTACATGCACACTGATGGTCACATTCTGGAGATCATCCCGGACCTGATCGAGTGCGGCGTGGATGTCGTCAACCCTCAGGTCGGCGCGAACGGGCTGGAGAACCTGGCCGAGGTCTGCAAGGGAAAGGTCTGCGTGGACCTGGACTTGGACCGTCAACGGTTCCCCTTCTGGTGCCCCGCCGAGATTGACGCACACGTGAGGGAAGCAGTGCAGGTTCTTGGATCGCCAGAAGGCGGCCTGTGGCTCAAAGCCGAGATCGGTGACGACGTTCCCCTCGAGAATGTCGAGGCCATCTGTTCGGCCCTCGAGAAGTACAGTCTCTACTACAGCAGCGCCTCGGCCGACATGTGAAGCGGCGCTCGGGCGCACGGCATTTCGTCCGGGCCTCCGCCCGGCAGTCGCGCCCTCTCAGCCTTTGAAATTGGGATTGGGGACGGGCATCTTGGCGCCGATCTGCTTCTGCTCGGTACTACTGCGGGCCAAGGTAGACGCCTTGCCGACGAAGCGACTCGCGCAGGCGGGCGATCGGGACATCTCTCGGGTGGACGTCGTGACGGACGGCCAGGGCTGCCGCTACGCCAGCGGCCTGCCCGGTGGCAAAGCAAGGGACGATGAGGCGCATGGAGTTATCCGCAAGGTAGTCGCAAGAGATGCAACGCCCCGCCACAAGCACGCCGTCGACGCCGGCCGGGACGAGGCATCGGTAAGGGATGTCATAGTCCAGTTCCGCCGGATCGTACAGTTTGTAGCCCAAAAGGAAAGCGCCGAGCCGCGCGATCGAGTCGTCAAAGTGACGGCTGGCTCTCAGATCGTCATCGGTCAACGTATACGCGCCGCGGATGCGTCGGCTCTGGCGCACGCCCAGTTGTGGCAGTGTCTCTCTGATCCGGGCCTTCTCCCAACCCGGCATGTGCGCCCGAAGGTAGTGCAGCGTGCGGAAGGAGTCGCCGCGCAAGCGCATCTCACAGCGACTGAGGGCCTCCGCGTCCGTCACATCGACGCGCTTCTCGTAACGGGACTGCCCCAGCATTGTGCCGCCGTTCAGGCGCTCCGCTTCCCGGACAACATCGGCGTAGCGGTCGGGATCGTCCTTCTCGAACGCCTGGGCTCTCTCGCGGTCGACCCCCTCGAGCCTGACGAGCAAGGTCACATCGTGTGTGTCGTTGTCACACGCGCAGCCCGCGCGGAATGCGACATCCGCATCGGCCGTGCAGTCAACGACGACCGTCGCACGAATGGCCTGGCGCCCGCTCTTACTCTCCGTGAAGGCGCCGTGAACGCATCCGCCCTCGACAATCGGGTCGCAGACCTGTGTGTGCAGCAGCAGCCGGGCGCCGGCGTCGGTCAGCATCTCGGCGGCCTGCCACTTGAACGTCTCGGCGTCCACAGCGTAGTCACCCGAGGGATTGTCGCCGCCGCGAATGGCGTCGAGCGGCGTGAGACGGTCCCGGATCTCCTGAGAGATGCCGCGGGCCTTGGGCCGCACGCCGTCGCCCACGCCCAGAATCCACACCACGTGAGCGCCCGTGATCATGCCACCCGGGTACCCGAAGCGCTCGACGACGAGGGTCCGCGCTCCTTCACGCGCTGCGGCGATGCCGGCCGCAATCCCAGCCGGCCCGCTTCCCGCCACCAGCACATCGACTGTGTGCGAGACAGGGACCGGGCGCTCGGCCTCAATTTGAGCGGTGCTTTCTCGTGCCATCAACGGGACCTTTCGCGGCTGCGCAAATGTCGTCTTTTTCATGCCCAGTCCACGATCGCGCCATGGTCGCGCAGAGACGCGCGGAGTGCGGCTACCGCAACGTCCCGGAACGGCACGTCGTGACGGACGGCCAGGGCAGCGGCTTCCCCCGCCGCCTCGCCCATGGCCATGCAGGGCGCCATGACCCGGAGCGGCCCGAGAACGGGGCGCTCGACGCTGACGGCGCGGCCGGGGCAGATAAGGTTGTCGATCGGATGAGGCAGCAGGACGCGGTACGGGATTGGCGTGACCTCCCGCTTGGCTCCCGCACTCGGGTTGTGGCTGGGGCGCTCAGGAT
>JGI10211J34971_10002032_pt1 | contig 16632 bp, 23 predicted proteins | sample Etolagsediment_FD_34971 | JGI IMG/M metagenome (IMG submission 34971) | reverse complement strand
CTACTGTCAGTTGAACACTCTTTAGCGTCTTGCCAGCCGGAGCGGAAACGGTGTACAGACTGGTTCGATAATAAGGCGAGCCGTACTCAGGTGCGTACTGACTATTGTCGGTAAAGTAGTATGTCCTGCCGCCGACTATGTTTGAGTTAGCGGTTTCAAGAGTAGCGATACGGTTGGCAAGAGAAGTGCCTCCGACAGTCAACGCCCCCGTAACTGTCACATCATTATCAAATGTGACATTACCGGAAGCATCAATCGACCCTGCCTGAGTACCCAGACGGTTCTGCCAGTTATCAAAGCGAGCAGTAGAGGTCATTGGGGGGCCTCAGGAAAAGGCATTGCTGGCATTTCAGGATCAGGACGCTCATCAGTTGGCGCGAGCATCACATGACACCCGCCACACTCCACGAACGGTGGCGTGCCCAACACGTTGTAGTCAATGCCACCATTCGGGCAGTCGTTGTCTGTACAAGTCACAGTCACCATGTCATGCCGCCCGATAAGTGAGATTCACGCCGATTCTGTCGCCAGTTGCCCAACTAAACGGAATTGACGAATTGATTACACCTTCAACGACGGCTGAACTGACTGTATGGTTTGCTTCAAACATAATCACAGTATTGTTCGCTACGGACAGCGGAAACATCATGTAGGTTGCCGTGCCAGTATCACCAAGATAGCCAGTACCAAGCACCTCAAGATCAGATGTGTAACGAGTAACGGGGAGCGACATGATGGGTGTTGACGCAATGCTCGTTGTAGACCCTAAATACATTCTTCCAATAACATGAACGATCTTGCCGATCTGAGTGTAACTGAAAGAAAGCGTTGCGTTCCCAACGGTCAAGCCTGTGAATGTCGGCGTGTAACTCGTCCATGTGCCGATAGCACCCAACGTGCCAGCATCATAAATGGTGTCACCATTCAAATCCTGCCAAGAACTGAACTTCAACGTGGACATCAGACCACACTCCAATCGCTACCGCTAGAAACAGTCACCGTCACCCCATCAGCAATAGTGACCGGACCCGCTGAAACCCCATTATAACCTGTGGGGAACGTGAAATCTGCTGACACAGTGTTCCCATTCAACTGGATGGGGGTGCCAGTAGCCCCCGTATATTTGATCCACTGTGTACCATCCCATACAGAGATGTCATTAGTATCTGTTTCATATACTGCTTGGCCCTCGTAGGGGGCGGCTGGGCGTGTTGTCGATGTACATACGCCGGGTTGAAGGATACTGTTTGGTACTGATGATGTAAGACCCATTATTCTGCCCCCTCAGGGTTCCATTCTTCGGGGACGTTACCCTCTTCTAGCCATGCTAGATATTGTTGGTAATCGGTATTGTCTGGGTCGGCGGGAATAATTGCCATATCATCCAATCGCAATAAGCATCTTGCTTTTTTATTGGTTACTTGGTCGAAACATTCTCTATACATCACAACTCCGCCGCAAAATCTATGTATTGTGAACCACCCGTTGTATATAGCGTACAAGAATCAGCAGCACTTCCTGTTCCGCCGTTAAAATCAAGTTGTCCATGGTTTTTTGTGTTTACTGTAAGAAGTAGGCCAGTGGCAGTTCCTGTTGATCCGCCATTCCAAAAGTTAAGTGTTCCTCCAACAACGGATGTAGGTATTGCTCTCATTTCCACATGGAACGGTATAAGCACGCGCGTTGCTCTTCCCAAACTGTCAGCAACTCCTACGCCAGCTGGATCAACACATCTCCAAAAATACCTCTGACACAACGCTAACTCTTCCCCGAAGGAACGATGTTCAAACGGGGTCGCCTTATTTCCAAGTTCCAACTGTACATCTTTAATGCGGAATAGTTCCCCGCTAGCAGGTGCCCCACCCATACCGTGAAAGTAGATTCCAATACGGTAATAACCACCAGTGGAGACTGTAGCCGGAAAGGTGTACGACGTACTGTACTGCTCGTAGGCGCTTGTTGAGATAGTGGTGACATTATTCTCAACAGTTGCAATAGTTGCCTCGTCCCGTAGAGAGCCGGACAAGTCATCGTCATGATTCACTCTAATAACACCTTGAGTAATCGTGGTGCTGACACGCTTCACTTTGAAAGAAAAAGTTACGGTCCTACCAGCCAGATGAGCAACATCTTGTCCATCAAAACGCTGCTCAATCATGTAAAAGCCGGGTGCAGTTCCACCACTGCGAACGCTCATGGCGTAACCAGCATCCTCAACCTGCTGGACATTTCCAGCAATTCCGGCACTGTATGCCTCGTTTACCGGCTCAATTCTCCAGCGATCCAAAGTGTAGCCACCCGATGTACTTACGCTTGAGCCACGTTGGGCGATCTGCATTGCTCCGTTGTAAATGTAGTTCTTTCTACCCGTATACGGGGTCACATTCTCCCCGCCAATAGTTACAGCAGAAGCAGTAACGTCACCTGTCAGATCGCCGGTAACATCACCCGTGACATTTCCAGTCAGATTACCTGTAACAGAAGCAGCAGAACCAGAATATGACACCAAAGCCGGATCAGAAATAACAACCCATGCAGAGTTATCCCATACCAATGTACGGTTGGTATCTGTCTCGTATACGACTTGACCATCGTAAGGATTTTGGGGGCGGTCCGTGGAGAGACATACCCCTGTCCTGAGTCCGCCGGTAGTGCTAGATACAGCCATCAGTTACCCTCCGGCGGGTCAGGTAAATCTGCATCTGGCCAGTTCTGGTCTGCTGGCTTCTCCATGCCGACCTGCGAGTCAATCCATGCTGACCATTCGTCGGTCGTCATCGGGCGCACGTCGTCATCGACCTGCACGTTGACGGTGCCGTCAGGGTAGAGGGTCTCTAGTTCTTCTCTAGTCCATGTGTTCATTGCCCGTACCCGTAAATAAGTATTTTACCACCATTGAAGTTGCCAGCGACTGGGGCAAAAGTTATGGCCGAAAGGGATGTGTAGTTGTATACCCTTCCCCACATATTGTGGACTAGGTAAGTTGTCGATGTGGACATGCACTTGGTTTGCTGGTCGCTTCGGTAAGGGCCGAATATGTCCATAGTCATGGCTCCGCCATCGCCGGTTGAATTAGCGGTCGTAAACCCCATCTGTATGGAAGTTGTATCTACTGCCCCAATGTAAGATGCACCTGTTGGCGGCGTGTACAAATTCATGTAATAGCCTGCATAGTTGTATACCGACCCGGTTTCTTGCGGGGAGTACCAGTGAACGGCAGTGTTGTTTGAAGAGTCTTGTAGCACCAAAACAATTCTGTAGTTGTCGTACGACGATGAAAAAGCATTAGTGACAGTTACCGAAGACACAGCATACCCAATATCTTGGGATTTCACCAACACCATTCCAACAGGGTTACCTGCGACCCGTACATCACCTGTGGCATTGATGTCACCGTTGACATCCAACGTGTACGACGGCGTAGTATCACCGATACCGACATTGCCAGAAGTGTTGATCGTTACACGATCTATTCCGTTAGTGTTGAAATACTGATTTCCGTAAGTCCGCACTCTCAGCGGTTTTGACTGCCATGTTTCTATGTACCCTGTTGCTTCGCCTGTGTGATAACTAAGGCTAATTGCAGGTGTAGTCCCATCGGCATCTCTTGATACGGCAGTCACCGAGCCGCTTACAGTGACTTTATCGTTAGGTGTCGTTGTACCTATACCCACACGCCCGTTTACAGAATCAATACTCAACACCTGATTATCGGCAACAACAAGCCATGCAGCATTGTCATACACCAAAGTACGATTAGTGTCAGTCTCATAAATTAACTGACCCTCAAAGGGATTGACGGGGCGCGTTGAACTAGTGCATACACCAGACTTGTTACCAAGCCTACCCCAACAAGCCATGCAGCATTGTCATACACCAAAGTACGATTAGTGTCAGTCTCATAAATTAACTGACCCTCAAAGGGATTGACGGGGCGTGTTGAACTAGTGCAAACACCAGACTTGTTGCCAAGCCTACCCAGCGCAGCATCAATACTCACAGTTCCTTCACCCAACCATTCGCGGTTACGTTCACCGCACCACGGTCAGAAATCGCCTGAACCGTCTCAGTAGCAGCCAAAACCAACGCAGTATCAAACACCAACGTGTCATACCCAGAAATAGGCAACTGATACATGATCGCATTAGAAGCCGTTGAAGTTGCCCCCACACTGATCGTCACCCACGCATCAACACCGTTCGTGTTCGTCACAATGAACTGCTTGATAACCCACACCGTGCTAGAGGGGACGGTTCCCAACGTCGTGTCAGTCGTACCCACAGCAGCAGGGCCAATAACTCTTGTTTCTGTGCGATCTCCAGCAGCCATCAGATAATCTCCATGATGAGTAACGCAGCATCCGTCGTGCTACTAGTAATTGTAGTTCCCGATACTTCTTTCCATGTGCTATTTGACCGGTAATAGAAAGTGTCGTTAGTGGTATCTACCGCTATGGCTCCGTCTGAAAGACTTGTAGAGGGGGCACCGGCAGAAGTCATGGTGATAAGACCCTGCGTGGCCTCCACTGTTCCAGTGACCGTCATCTCATTAGTGGCGTTATCCCACACCAAAGCGGAGGCGCTGTTGAACGTGCCCCCCGTGGCGTACTGGATATACCCGTCCTGACCCGACGCAGCAGCACTAGCAGCACCAACCTCAACCCATTGCTGACTAGAACCGTCGTCATAGTACAGATATGTCTTTGCTGTATCTGTATCAAACCATAGGTCTCCGTTAGACGGAGTAGAGGGGGCGGTGGACTGTGTAGTCATGGCGATAACGCCAGCGGTACCTACCTCAACCCATTGCTGTGAGGCACCATCGTCGTAGTAGACGAACATAGAACCGGTGTCGGTCTCGTACCAGAGGTCACCGTCTTCTGGGTCTACGGGGGCACCATCAGAAGTGGTAACACTCGCACCACCGCCACCAGAGGCGATCTCCCATACCCCACCCGTACGGATATAGAGAAGGTTGTTAACAGTATCGATGGCGAGAGCGCCATCTGGAAGGCTCAGCGTCGGCGTACCAGCCGTCGTAACCGTAATGAGGCCCCCGTCGGCCTGAAAGGCGTCGTCAGTCTTGAGGCGGTCAGCAGCGTCACGGTACAAATTGACATCACCAGTAGCAGAGCCGCTACCCCAGACAATCTTTCCCCCAGCCTCGTACTTGATGCGGTCATTGGTATCTCCAGCAACAGATACGGCTACAGCATCAGATGCTGCCGATGCAAGATCGCGTACGGTAATGCCTGTAGTGAACTTCTGAGCCACAACTCAGCCTTTCTAAGGGGCCGCAACCCCTTTCTATCAACCTGTAATGACGACTTTGTATGCGTTAGCGCTGGGTGCCGTTGCGAACTCCACAGTAACAGTATTCGTGGTAGCGCGAGCGACATCAGCGTGAACCGTTTCCTTGGAGGTCGTGTCGAATACCTGTACGATCACATCCTCTGTACCCAAGTTATGAGTCAAGGTGTACGAAGTAGCGCTAGTGGTCAGCGTCTGCGAGGCGATACGAGCCAGCGTCGGGGTGCTGGTCGTAAGGCCAGTAGCGGATGTCTCAGCGAGATTGTCACGGGCGTCGGCAGCGGTGCTAGCACCAGTACCACCGTGAGCCACTGCCACATCGGTGGCTTCCCACGTACCAGTTGTGACCGTACCGAGAGTGTCAATGCTGGCCTGACCACCGTATGTAGCGGAAATCTGGACATCGTCAGCATTGACCGTGATGCCGGTACCTGCTCCAACAGCGAGGGCCGCGCCCCCACCGCCAGTAAGACCACCACCAGCAACTGAGGTGTTGAGTTTAGATTCAGTAACACCGGCGTCTTTGATGATGACGTTGTCGCCGTTGATCTCAAGAGTGCTGTCATCGACGTTGACATCGATCTGATTCGACTGCGTACCGCTCTTCGACAGACCGTCACCAGCAATAATCTGACCAGCGCCAGAGAACTTAGCAAACGTAAGGCCAGTCGTATCCAGCGTGACCGTGCCGTCGTTGGTCAGCACCCATCCGCTATCAGCGTTGGCGTCACCCTCTTCAACAAACGTAAACAAACCGGGAGTAACTTCTGCGCTGCTGTCAGCGTCGGCTGCTCGTGACCACGAACCGCTCGTGCTTACAACGTAGATACCGTTCTCAGACGAGGTGCTCTGATCCTTAACGAGGATACGGTCGCCATCAGCGAGCGTAATGTTGTCAACATCAGTAGTCGTATTAGTCAGAGAGATATCAGCCGTAGTAGCAACACGCACTGAAGCCTTAACGTCAAGACCCGAGCGGGCAGCGTCAACGTATGCCTTGTTGGCTGCATCAGTTGCGTCAGTGGGGGCCGACAGGCTGGTAACGCGGGAAGCCGTGATGACATTCGCAGCAAAATCACCGCTTGCATCGCGGATAACCAACTTGCTCGCAGTAGCAGCGTCTGTAGCATCATCCAACTTGGCCTTGTCAGTTGCCGACATAAGACCAGAATCTGACGTTGTGGCATCGGCAATGGTGAACGACACCGCGCCGTTAGAGGCAGTGCTGACGTTAACAGCAGCGGTGCTGGACGATACTCCGGTGATAAGAATCTGCCACGTAGAACCGTCGTAGTACTTCAGCGCATCTTCAGCACTGTTGTAAAAGAGTCGACCCTCAAAGTTACCCGTTGATGGGTCAGAGGTATCGGTATGAAACTTGGCATTGACCAGTTCGTTCTGCTTGAGGTCAATATTGGTGAGAAATTGCTGTGCCACTTACCGACCTCCTAAGTCAGATATGCGGTACCCGAAAAGGGTGCTGTAAATTCGATCTGAATCTCGCTTGTACTGTTGTATGTTACCGTACCTACAACTACTGTGCCGGTAGAATTGACCACGGTAACTGATGGGTAACCACCTAAGTCATGAGGAATAGTCCAAGTATCTGACGCTGCTCCCTGTGTGAACACCGTTCTACGAGTTAAGCCTGTCGCTTGGAAGAACGGGGTGGCAGGCCATCCCGACTCAGTCTTAGGACCGTAGATGTAATACGGCTCCTGCGTAAAGAAGTAATAGTCACCTACGATGCCGGTATCGGAGGGGGGCGGGTCTATTGATCCACTGATAAGTGATGATCCAGCCGCTCCCTGAATCCCGGTACTGAGAACTTCGATGCGGGTGCTGGCATCTACGACCTCAATAACATTCGTCGTAGGGTCGAATACGACTTCATATACGTCGTTAAAGACTTCTACGTTACTCATATACGCACCACGTCGGGACGAATCGTAAACGTACCCATCAGCAATCGTGTTACCTCGTTTGAGGACGAAGTCAACTCAAGAGTGTACGTGTACTGGCCTGCGGTGATATCCATATCAGAGGCAGACACCGTAAGCACCAACTCTCCAGTGCTTGCGTTAATGGTAATACGACCGTTGTCTGTGCTTAGAGTAAGTACGACGTTAGTTGCCGTGGTCTTTTCCCTAATGACTAGTTCTGCACTGTATCCTGCGAGATTGACGGGGGTCTTATCTTCGTTCTTCCACTTGATCACCTGATTAAAAGTGGCTCCCTTATCAGCGGTAAAGCCATAGGTAGCAGCGAGTGCCGTCATGTCGTATCTCCTATACAACCAGAAAGGGCGGGGGCGCTTGGCCCCCGCCCATTCCAGTGATTACCTTGTCGGGTTTATCAGGCGATGGAGCCGCCGAGCGTGTTGAGAACCACGCGGGACTCGTGGGTGATCATACCGAAGCCCCAGATGGCGTACCATGCCAAGCCGTGCTCACGACCGAAGTCGATCACACCACCGTCGCGCAACTCAACCGGGAGGCTGATGGCGTGACCGAAGGCGTTGTCACCGATCATGATGGCGTTGTACGACTCAGTGTTCGTGTCGCCACCGACGCCGGAGTCGGGGAGGCCAGCAGCAATCTCGCTGGTGTCCAGACCCTTGGTGACCTGCGTGGTCTCAATGAACACCACGTCGTAGATACGACCGATCTCACCGAGCATGAAGTTGCCGGGGGCGGCGTACTTCGTGACCTCAATGAACTCAGGCCAGTCGCGCAGGGCGCGGCTCTGTGACGGGTGAACGAAGCACACGTAGGTGTCGCCCAAACGCGGGATGTTCTGACCAGCGAGGACCTCAACTGCGTCCTTGACGGTTGCAGGCGAGAGGTAACCCGGCGAAGCAGCGGTACCGACCGTGCCCGGATCGTACGGCGAGATAGCGCCACGCGCAGAAGCGGCGGTGCGACCGAAGACGACGCTAGGAGCAACAGCAGCGCCACCACCGAACGGCACAGCGTTCTGGTAGAGAGTGTTGCGGGCCTGCGTGTCCATGGACTGAGCCATGTGACGACCGAGGAGGCGCGAGGCCGAGGCCATCACGTCATCGAAGGCTGCGTTGAGCAGCAATTCGGTGACGGCAACAGCCTTGCCGTGCTCCTTGACGGTGATCTGAATCTGCGATGCGGTCAGCGAGACCGGCTCCATACGCACACCCTCAGTCAGTTCCGACCCGGTCTGGTCGACGCTGAGGTTGTTGTAACGCATGAAGTTGATGGTCAGACCGGGCTGAACGCCCAGTTCAGTCTTCTTGACGGCGAACTGCTCAAAGCGGAGCACCGGCATAGCCTGAAAGAGAATCTCTTTCGACCAAATCTGCTGAATTGCGGGTGAAAGAGTGGCGTCGCTTGCGTAGCCGGTCGTGGTGATTGAACCAAGATCGGCACCGGTAATCGCGCCACCTGCGGGGGCTGGAAGGGCCATGTTACTTATCCTCCGTGGGATTAATGGTAGTTATTGGGTTTTAGCGGCCTCGCAAAGAGGCTTGTGCCAAGAGCCGGTCCCTGATTTGTGCGTACTGATCCATCGACATGTTGGCAATATCTGCCGAGGTCAATGTCTGCTGCTCCGTTGCGTTTTCCAATGGCCCAATCGGGGTTGACCCCGTCGCCGGGACTCCCCTCAGGCTTTGCCGTTGTGGCATAGCCTGTTGGATATTCTCTACAATAGCAGATGTTCGGGCAACAACTGCCGAAATAGCGCTTTCAATCTCTTCTTCTGAATTTCCCTTAACGAAATCCAAAAGTTCAGGCATAATACTATCCTGCTCTTCTTGAATGCGGCGAGACTTGTATGACTCAAGTTCCTGATAACGGCGCTCCTGTTCAAGGACAGCCTTTTGGGCTTCTGACTCTTGCTGGAGGGCGTTGAACTTTTCTTCCCACTCTTGCTGAGCGGTGTTAAGACGTTGCTGGAATTCGTCTTCTTTCTTTGCAAGAAGTTCCTTAGCAGACATTTCTGCCTCTTCACGCTGACGGCGCTCTTCTGCTTCTTTAGAAGCAATTTCCTCAGCGAGGCGTTTCTGCTCTTCACGCTCATGGTTGAAAACTTCAACCTGATCTTGCAACTTAGAAAGACGGTCGTACAACTTGTCTTTCTCCTGACGACGGATGGCCTCTACCTCGTCTTCCGTGAACATACGAGTATTCGGAGTCATCGGTTCCTTGGCGGGGGCCGTAGCCTCAGGCGTGACCTGCTGAGCAGGCATATCAATGGTGACTGCGTCACCTGTCGTGTCTTCTGACATGTCTAATACCTCACGTTGTCGTGCTGATGTGTCTTAAATGGGTTACGATTTATTAGTCCGAATCGGGCTTCAAGTAATTCAAAGCCCGCTGCACCAATTGATAATCGTCCCGCAACATACCGATACCGGTGTTGCAGGTCACACATAATATACCACGAATCTCTCCTGTGGAGTGGTCATGGTCTACTACCGTGCGAACCTCACCCATGGGCGTACAGCAGATAGCGCAGGCATGATCCTGCTCAGCACATAGTGCTTGATAGTCTGCTTCGTCCAGCCCATAGGTACGTTTAATGTGGTTTCTGCGCTGTTTAGCCCGGTATGCGTGCTCATTGGCCTCACGCCATTTTCTAGACTGTTCGGAGGCCCGATCCGGGTTGGCTTGCCGCCACTTCTTAGACTTGTCCGCGGCGCAACTGTTGCAATATGCACGCCTTGATGGACGATCAGTGCGCTGAAGAAATGCGTCCTCACACTTAGTCTCATTACACGTAGAACAGGTTTTAGTAATCATCAGTCCGAGTCAGGTACACGGCGTTGGGCGAGGTTCGCACCATACGCTCGCTGTGCCAACTGATTTACAAAATCGCCGGAAGGTGTAATTCCCGGCATTACTCCCGATTCCTCTTGTGCGGAACCGGCAGATGTTACGTCGGAACCACCTGCACTCTGTACGCCTCCTTCGGCGTTAGAAGCAGGTTGTGCTCCGTCAGGCATAACCATACCAGTTAAGGCCATAACTGATGCGGATATCTGAGCGTTTATGAGTTCAAGAGCGCCTTGGTCAATAGCATCATCTCGCAACTCTTCAGAAACTTCAGCCATCTTCTCGTTGGGGAATTCCTCACCCAATGCTCGGAGGGCACCACGCTTGGACTCAAGACCCATTGCCATCTTGGCCTGCAACTCATTCAGTTTGATCAACTGATCGACTGGCAGCGGGTCGGGCCAGTGGATAGACGTGCGGTACGTGTTGGGGTCACGAGGATCAAGAACCTGCAACTGGTCTGGTTCGGGGAACGTCGCCTGCGCCGGATTCCATTGCAAGGATTCAGGTTCATGTACAGCCTGTGTACGGATGATGAGTTCGTTCAACTGAACAAGTCCCTTACTGAAGTGGGTCTTCTTCATATGAAAGCGGTTCATCATAGGCTGGTACTGAATAGCGAGGGCGACGCCAGAAGTGTTGGAAATCGGCTGCGTCTTACCAAGAGCAGATTCTGGTACGCCGGTGATCTCATGCATTGCTTGCTTGATAACATCCAAGTACTGCAAAGCACCTGCCATCTCACCCTTAGACTCAAGGTTGTACACACGAGCGTCTTTAGGCAGACCTGCCCATACCTTCTTAGCACCACGCTCCAACTGCGAAGCCTTCGCTCCGGTGATGATCGTCACGGGGGCGCTGTGGTAGTTGATGATGTCAGAGACCTCAGTCATCTTCTCGTTCATCTCGCGGTTGAGAGGAATGATGTCCCAGATGTCAGACTGACCCCACGGTGACGAGGAGATGCTGACGTTAGGAATGTGGATGACCGGCACCTTGCCGATGGGGTTCTCGTACTGGTCGATCAACTCATCGTTGATGTACTGCTCTACGCTCTCGTCAGTAAGAATCTCAGTAAAGGTGTAAACCTGACGAGTACCCTCGGGGCTGGTGCCCCAGAACCGGTACTTCAACTTGAATCGAAGAATACGGTCACGGTCGTGAGGGTGGTACTCAGGGAAGCAGTACGCAGAGTTCAAAGGAATAATACGTGTACGACCTTCGTGGATAACGCCCAACGTGTCCTGCCATGGTTCTTCGTACGCAACCTTGACAAAACAGTCACCGGTAACACCGGCCAACTGACCCATCTCCCACAGAACCTTATGCTTGTCGTTGTCTACTTCCCACACCTTCTGTAGAACATGAGGGATGATAGCGCCCGTCGATTCTGGGGTTTTGAACTGTACACCCTTACCAAAGGTGAAGTTCGTAATATAATCCGACATAGTACGGATGTAGTTCAGCGAAAGATGCTGCTCACCCATCTCACGGCGGTGAGACCAGTGGTGACCGAGATACCACGCCCAAGCAGCAGAGTAACGGTTCAGGCGGGGGCCGTGAACCTCAAACTCTTCGTCGGCCAGTTCGACCAAGCCAAGGGGCGAAATGGCGACAGTGAGGTCACTGGAACTAGCCCTATAACTTGGTGACCAAAAATCAACTGGCACTATGTGCTCCCGTCAGACGTACGTACACTAAACAGAATAGCAGATTACTTTCCGCTCTTCTTCTTCTTTGCGGCGTTCATGTTGTCAACAAGATTGGGGTAGGGGCGACCGGCTTTCTTTGCAGATGCCTTAGCCTTGGCCTTCTGAGAAGGAGTCAACTTCTTGTCGGACTTTGTCGGGTCTTTCTTGTCCCAAACTTTCTTCTCAGCCATTACTTCTTACCTCTGTTACGTGCACGATTTGTGCTGGGGTCTTCTTTGACCAACTTCCCATCCTTGGTGTGGGAAAGGTCCTTACCGCCCTTACCGTCCATACCACGGTCACGGCGAGCCTGCTTCAACTCAGTGCGCTTAGCGCGCTGATCAGGTTTCTTGTTGTACTCTTTATTGTAGGCATCCTTCTTCTTTTTGGCTTCAGGATTATCCCTATAATATTGAGCAGTCTTTTTTGGGTTAGATGTTTTGCGTGGTGCCATCTTGGCTTTCTTTTCTGGACTATTCCGGTAGTATTGTGCGCTTTTTCGTACTCCCTGATTCTTAGCGGGAGTCAACGCTTCACCATTTAACTTTGTCAGCCCAATAGGCTGCTGACATCTTGCCCTTCTTGATGTTTGCTCCATGGCGCGCCTTAAACGATGCGCGCTTCTTCTTCATAGCCTCAGACTCGCCAGACTTAGGCTTGCCTGCGGTCTTTGCTCCTTGCTCACCAAAGCGAATCAGTTTTACCTGATCTCCCTGCTTCGCCAGAACGGCGTGTGACTTGGAGGGATGGCCGGGGGTCTTCTTAGGCTTGTTGTAGCCCTCAAAGGTGATACCGCCCCGTGTGTACTTGGACTGTTTACTGTCCTTCTCTGCCATGGTTTCTCCTAGATACTCGTGCTCTTGACACGTTCTTCTATTTGGTTAGTACGACTATAGCCGCCGCACTTCTTACAATGCACGATCTGATAGGTCGCTGTACGGGTTCTTGCGTAACCACGCCTCTGACATTCGCTATGACCACAGCGGGGGCAACCTTCTTTGTTACCACCGTAGAGTCCGCGGTGTGGGTGGTTCTTGATCCACGGGAGAAGGCGCTCATACACCTTCTCTGTGAGTACAACGTCTTGCTTGTTGTACCTCTTCATGATCTCCCACGCCTTCTTGTCGCCTTTCATACAAGCGAGCCACAGATCAAACCCATCATGCTGCACCTTGCTACCAAGTCCGAGTTCCGTTGCCACGTGCTGCAACTTGTTGCTCGTGAAGCGGAAGCGCTGCTTGACGACGCTCATAAGGTCAATATCGATATACGGCGATGGCGGTGGATAACCAGCAAGCACAAACTCACGGTTTAGGTGCTTCATATCAAATGATTTGCTGTTATACCCCACTACAGCATCTGCTTCGTCCAACATGTCCCACGCCTTGCGCACCATCTCCTCGTGCCCGTCGTGGTAGTCGCTAGAGAAGTGCACCCTCTTCTCGCCATGCCACTTTGCAGCCCAAGAGATAACGGTACCGAACTCCTCAACTTGGTTGAGTCCTACGTTCTGATCCCACAGCCCCCAGACGTAAGCCAGACTGGGGCGTGTCTCAATGTCGATGGTCAGTATCTTGATGCCCAAGTGAGGACCTCCTTGTGGCACGTGTCGCACGTAACAGTAGCACACCAGTGTTGACGAAGGTAGACACGTACAGGTAGAGTGAGCCTGTGAAGGAAATACGAATGACAGAAGAGCAGTTCCTTGCGATCTACGCCACTTTTGCAGAGACCTACAAAGATGACTCAATCGACATCTTTGAAGCCGACGCAGACGAGCAACTAAGGTTGGTAAAGATCGAAACTCGTGCGTGGGACACTATAAGGGAGGTCTACGACCAGTACTACAGCGAGTAGTAGCGGTCGTATTCTCCGGTATCGCGCAGATACTGATCAAAGTCTGAGCCGGAACGGCGGTCACCCTTTAAGCGCTTCCACGGAACCCAAACCGCTGCCTGTAGGTCAGAACCTTGGTTTAGGTCGAACTGCTGCCCCAACATTCCGTGAGCAGTTCTGTACACGTCGGCCATGGCGTTGTAACGACGCTCGTCACCAAGACCTCGGTTATCTCCAGAGATGATCATTCCAGTGGGGGCGTCGTGAGCGTGACGATCAATAGTCAAAAAGTCGTTGCCACCACGAGGGTCTCTGATGTTCTCGTAAAAGTGGTAAGTCTTTAGACGGGGGCGACCGGGATTAACGATGCCTTCTGAAGGAGCGACTTCGCCCCTACTTACCGGGAGTGACTTACTCAACTGGGCCTGAGACCCTGTGTACTGCAACCCGTGTTCTTTCAGCAGGTCACCTCGTACCGCTACGGAGTGAGCCGCCATGAGGTTCCTGCCCCACTCGTTCTGCGGGCTGTGGATAGCGAGCATCGCCGCACCCATATTGATGGCTTCATCGTCAGAAACGCGAGTTCCATGACGCATAGCATTAATGTGACCGATACGCCGAGCATGATCTTGGGCTTGTGGATACCACTGTCGTCCAGCCTCAATCTCATCGTCTGTTGCGGAGTTTAGGACGTGTCCGATGTTCCCCACAAGAGCACCGAACTGACGGGTATGAAGCCCTCTAACAGCCGCAGGTAGTTTGTCCGCACGGTTTCCCCTAAGGTCAAACAACTGACCTGCTGTACCGGACCTCGTTGGATCGTATCCGGGGACTCTCTCAAAGCCGGGAACCCGACTCTCGTCTCTAGCCATAACTATCTCCTACAGTCTTCGTACCCCATATAGAGGCATCGCCTACTGCGGCCTACCAAAGCGTATGGAGCAACGGGGATGGGCATATCGGCTGTCTCCGTAAGTTCGCCATTAGCGCCAGCGTCGGCGGGGGTACCGGAGTCGCTAACTGTTGGGGAACTTACTGCCGACTGCCCACCCCCGGAGGGGGCGGCTGAGCCGCCTTGCATCAACCGTCGACGCGGACGGGGTTCGGGCGGTTCATGTGCATTCCCGAGTTCATAACCGTCTCAAAGGTCGGCATACGGTCGCCAGCGACTGAGCCGGTGACGAAGTCGGAAAGAACGCTCGGTGCCTCAATCCACGCAGCCGAACCGACGTGCGCACGCTCTTGCATGGTCTGCTCAGCAGGCTTGTAGAGAGCGGCAGGAGTCGGGTGGTTCATGCGACCGGGAGCCGGGGCGGTGTCGCCGTAAGCGCCCTGACCGAAGTCACGCGGAACATCGGTGTCCGTGGCAACTCCCTCTTGGAAGTTCTGCGGACCGCGATTACCGGGAATGCTCGGAGCCATAGTGCGCTCAAAGACATTCCGCATGGCCTCGGGATACGGGTTCTGCGGGGCGATTGTCGGATTCATGTCCATAAGGATGTAACCTCCATGTAGGTTCGTACAGACTAATAGTAGCACCTGCACGTTAGCAGGTTACGATTTTTGGTACTTATTCAAAGAACGGGTTATCGTAAACACTAACAGTCGGCATAACATCCTGAACCGTCATAGCGCATGCAATGGCAAGAGAATCTGGATAGTCGTCAAAAGCACCACGCTCATCAGGTGCCGCTGCAAGCATATATGGGCCTCTGTTAACCTTTTCCAAGTCTGCCATTTGTTGATTGAACTTCTTCCAACGCTTTGTTCGCCGCGCCTTGCTATGACCGGGAATGATCAATTGTTCTCTCTGAATCAACTGTGTTAGGTGTGTCCATCGCTCGTTCTGCGCTTTAGCGTCGGATGAGACGGCAACGACCTCTATCTGTGGAATCAGAATCTGAAGACGTTCAGCAACCGCTCCACCAACGCCTTGAGCATCTACACCAATCCTGTACACATCATAGTTGCGAAGAAAGTCGATAATCTCAAAGTACTGAGTTTCCCATTCGACGTTATTGATCTCGTGCCAGTTCAGAATTCGGTGCTCGTAGAAACCGAAGGCATCTGGGTGGTCCCAGTCAACCCATACCGGAGTGATGACGGTGCTGTCGTTTGTGCGGGCAACATCGATACCAACGACAATTGGTGTCTTCCACCATTCGGTAACAAGAGGCATGCTGGGGTCGTATAGACGCTCTAGACGATCCTCGGCAACAAACATACCCTTTTCCAACATCCATCGGTTGCAGTACGACATCTGAAACTCGTCAGAGTCCTCACCAATACGCAACTTCTCTTTAGCAATGAACGACGCATAGTTGGTGTTGTACCTAGCAGCAGTTCGCCAGTCGTATTCGTGATGATGCTGCTTGTGGTTACGACTGTTGATGTCACGACGCTTGTTGTACTGAATAGCGTTGTAGAAGTATGACTTGTAGCGCTGCGCCGTACCACCAAGGACAATGCTTCCGTTGTTCCACGCAAGCATCGGTTTGATCGACTTGGCGATCATCGTCTCGTCCGCTTCCTGAGCCTCATCGATGAAGGCGAAGTGGTAGGTCTTCGATTCAATCTTGGCCTTAGGGTTACAGGTCTGCATACGGCATAGGGAGCCAGACTTCTTCAAAGTGATGATCTTGCCCTTACCACGACCACCGCCTCCTGTGGCCTTGTCATCAATATCGGGATCAAGAAGGAACGACGTAGCGTGCTCACTTGTCAACTTAGTGACCACACGGCCAAACACTGTTTCTGCCTGTTCTTCTGTGGGGGCGAACACCCCAACCCAGAAGCCTTTCTCAAACTTCTTCAGCCACGTCGGATAGACGTTAGCGAGTCTGGGAAGGATGACCATAAGGCCAGCAATAAGGTTTGATACGACCTCTGACTTACCGCTCTGGCGAGTTGCGATTAGCGTCTTCTCTTCACCATCACCCAAAACAATCGACTCAACAAACGAGTAGGCAATGGGAATCTGATAGGGGA
>JGI10211J34971_10002031_pt1 | contig 16662 bp, 18 predicted proteins | sample Etolagsediment_FD_34971 | JGI IMG/M metagenome (IMG submission 34971) | reverse complement strand
CTTGCTCCGCCGATGACAGCCAGGCCATTGACTCTTCCAACCTGTTCTCCTTCTGTGATTATGACATTATATTCTTTCTTTTTCTCAATGAACTTGTCAGCCATCTGCTTCTCAAGAGGCCTTGCGATTTTCTTTGCAGCATCAACATGAGCTTTTGTGACAAGCTTTGCTTTTTTCTCAACAGCCAAATCACCTGCTGCCCTGATCAATCCACCCAGCTCCCTGAACCTCAAGGTCAGATGCGCTTTCCTGTTAGCCATCTTTCTTGCCTCTTCAATGATCGCAAGGACAGCATCCTTGCTGAAATCAGGTATCTTCTTGTCTTTCTTAATTTCCTGCGCAACAAACCTTGCAACCTTTACCCTGTTTTCCTCTGTGTCAGGCATGGTGTCTTTCATGTATATCTCATAGCCATAGCCTCTTATCCGTGACCTCAAAGCAGGATGCATGTGCTGCACGGTCTCAACATTTCCTGCTGCAACAAGAACAAAATTACAAGGGACCGGCTCTGTCCTCACCATTGCTCCTGAAGATCTTTCTGACTGACCGGTTATTGAATACTTGCCTTCCTGCAGAGCTGTCAAAAGTTCCTGCTGTGTCGCCGGAGCCAATGTAGCAATCTCATCAACAAACAACACGCCCATGTTTGCCTTGTGAATCATTCCAGCAACAACCCTCTCATGAGCAGGAGTTCCCAATCCTCCTGACTGCAATGGGTCGTGCAAGATGTCTCCTAATAGAGCGCCTGCATGAGCGCCAGTAGCATCCCAGAAAGGAGCTATCTTTTTTCCAAAATTATCAACAATGACCTTAGGAAAATGCGCTTTCGCACCTATTCCCCGTTTTCCTAAGTTCAAGAACAATACAAATGCTCCCAAGAAAACCATCCCTCCAAGGAACATCGCGGCAAACATTACATCTGACTTGTAATAAGACCTTGCCCACCAAGGCATGACCATCGCCAGAATCAACAATCCAATCATTATGATGTTCTGGAACCTGAAAAAAGAATTATTCTTCATCCTTGCATTCTGCACCATCTCTCTTCCCTGCCCTGCCGGAATCACCCGGACCAATGGCTGGTTTTCATCATTTGGATTAGGAAAAGCAACAACATCCTGCAGTTTCTCTTTAGGCAAGAGCTCTGCCAAAGCCAACCCAAGCATGGACTTTCCAGTGCCTGGCTCCCCTATCAACAGGACGTGCCTTCTTTGCTGTGCGGCCTTCTTGACAATCTCAACAGCCTCTTCCTGGCCAATGACCTGGTCAGCAATATTCGCAGGCACATCAATTTCTTTTGTAGACTTGAAATTAAGCTTTTTCATCGTGAATAAATATTGGCGAGTGCTTTATAAAGGTTATGAAATTGCAGCGCAATTTTATAACCTCAAAAAATTAATATTTTTTGTTGGTTGTGAATTAACGCCTGCGCATCGACGCTCTTCCGATCTCCCAATAATGCCTTCTTGCTCGCAAGGTCTGGCTGGATTTCATACTCTTCTTGAGCCATCTCTTTTACAGGGCTTGGCAGCTGGTTTATTATCCTCTTGATTGTCTCATCAACCTTTTCTTCTTCTGTCTTTTCTTTGGCCGGTGCGGCTGCAGCAGCTGCAGGCCTCTTTTCTGCTTCTGCTTCTGCTTCTGTTTCTTTTCCTCTCAATATAAACCAAAGCACAAGAACAAAAACACCGATGCCTATTATCACTCCTATGTATTTGCTCAAATCAGAAAAATCAAAGAAATCAAGCATTCCAAGAGCATAAAGCACAACTATCGCGAAAATTATGAAAGCAACAGGCAAAAACAATTTCTTGCCCCACTTGAATTTTCTTATGTCCTTGAAGCCGAAAAAGCTGACAATTATTGCTGTGCAGACACCTGCAACCAATAAAATAACCATGTACTGCGCAAGCCTGCTCACTATATTCAATACATCAACAGCAATCAAGGTGAAAAAAGCGACAACAAAAGCAGCAATCGCATTGAAGCGGTGCTTTGGCTCACCGAATTCAGTGCCCAGCACCTTTGTCTTCTCAAGAACAGCATAGACAACAGTGAAAACAAGGACAAAAGGCAGGACTACATCCCACATCCCTATCTTGTCTAGAAAGACAACAACGTCTTTTACAGTCATGGTTTACTCCTCTTTTTGGCACACATCAAAAAACTCGCACTGGCCGGTTGAATACTTGCAGAGGCCTGAAGGTCTTTTTGGATAATCCTTTATGTCGTCTGACTCTGTCTTTTGATGTATCAACTCTATTTCCTTCTTTGCAAACTCTAGTAATTGCTCATCTACTTTAATAATTTTTGGTTTATCTTTCAAGAAGTAAACTCCGACTTTATGGGGAAGCTCGCCATGAATCTCCTGGTATAACAATGCATAGATAGCCAACTGCAGTCTATGCTCACCAAGATTAAAAGAACTGCTTGTCTTGTAATCCATTACCCTGATTTCATTATTGAATTTTTCAATAGCATCTATGTATCCCCGCACATTGAATGTCTTGCTCAGGTAGAATTTCTCTCTGATAGGTGTCAGAGTCTTGAACCTTTCCTGGAACGTCCCTTCCTGCGCAAGAATCTCATTTGAAAAATGTTCAAGCCAGTTAAGCAGCATCAGCAAGGTCTCTTCAAAATAAAACTGGTTCTGGTCTGTGGACAGATCTAATTTGCTTAAGCGCGGTTTTGCAGCAGCCCACTCCTGGAACAGCAGGTCCTGCAGGACTGTTGTAAGTTTTTGCTTTAAATCATCTAAAGTGATATTTTCTGTATTTATGTCAAAGAATTTTTCCAAGACAGTATGGGCAATGTTTCCCCTTACCTGATGGATGTTTGGAAGTGTCTCTAATTCTCTGATATATTGATAGTAATATTTTCTAGGACATTTCTTGAACAAGTTGATAGAGCTCGGAGACTGCACCCTTTTTGCCATAAGAAATAAGTTTTTAGGGGTTGTTTATATGTTTTGTTATTATGGAAAGGATAGTTCGAAAGTTTTGCGGAAAATTCTGGGAAGATCATATAAAGAATAAAAACAGAAAAGTTTCTATGAAAATCTATATTGACACAAATGTTTATCTTGATTATCTTTTAGAGAGAAAGAACAAATATGGAAAAGATCTCAGCAGGCCTGCTTTTGAGGTTTTCAAGAGAACTGTTGCTTGTGAGTTTAATATACTCGTGTCTAATCATCTTATACAGGAATTGCGCGGCATAATAGAATTAAATGATTTAACCGTGCTGATGAGTTTCTTGAAGAAAAAAATAATAATGATACCTGATGAAATAAAAGGCAAAGGAGATGAACTACATGCTCAATTAGCGATAAAACACGGGGCAAACTTAATTGTGACAAGGAACATAAGCCATTTCAAGAAATTCTCAATCCAGTCCAACACTCCTGAAGAGCTCTGACGGAGACATGTTCTTTAATTTGGCTTTAACACGCTTTTGCTCTGCTTTGGTCAATAAACGGCCTTTGCCCCTGAGCTTTTCAAGACCGCGGATAGCTCTCTGTTTTTCATACTCTTCAATGTTTTTCCTTATTGCATCACGGATGAACTCAGTCATGTTGGCAAACATGCCTGTCTTGACAATATCATTCATGCGTTTCTTAAGCTCTTTTTCCAGTCTTAAATGAACTAACTCTCCCATATATCATTTGTATACATAAATGATATATAAAGATTGTGGTTTATAGTCGAAAACCTTCCGGAAAAAACTAGCAAACGCATATAAAGATAATTTACAGCAATATTTCCATGAATGAAAAAGCTTTGCTCATAATCGCTTTAACTTGCGTTGTTCTGGGGCTGCCCATACTATATATTGCATCGCAGTTTGTTGAAGCAGATGATCCGCGGGTTCTCACTGAATTAACAGGAGTTGTTGAGAGAGTGACTGCTAAAGAAAAAGTGACAATAATCTCAGTAAAGCCAATGACAAGCATCCCTGTGGTCACTTTTGACAAATCAAATGTGAAAAAAGGAGAAAAAATAACAGTCAACGGAGAGCTGAAAAGCTATAACGGAAAATTAGAATTTGTGGCAGATGAATTAAAATGATATTTCAACTCTTAATCGCAGTCTTGATAGGAATACTTTGCGGAATTTTGACCGGCCTGACACCAGGCATCCACATAAATCTTGTTTCAGTGTTGATTGTAAGCTTGAGCACAATATTCTTGAATTACACTTCTGCATTGTTTTTGGCAACCATAATAATTTCAATGGGAGTAACACACACATTTCTTGATTCAATACCCTCAATATTCTTGGGCGCCCCAGATTCAGACACAGTGATGGCTGTACTGCCTGGACACAAACTATTGTTTCAAGGGCTTGGATGGGATGCAGTAAGACTGACAGTGATTGGTTCTTTGCTCTGCCTGCTTTTGTGCATCGCAATAATTCCGATATTAGTGCTTGTTTTTCCTATACTTTATTCGCTCATGAAGAACTATCTGGGTTATTTATTGCTGGTCATGGTTGCTTTTATCATCCTGAAAGACAGCAAAAAAATCTGGGCAATGATTATTTTTGTTCTTTCTGGAATATTAGGATTGATTGTCCTGAATTCAGAGATCAGCCAGCCATTATTTCCAATGCTGTCTGGAATGTTCGGCATAAGCGCATTGCTCATCTCCTTGTTCAACAAAGTTGAAGTTCCAACACAGATAGATGAAGAATATGTAGAGATAAGCCGCGGAGAATACATCAAAAGCCTGATTGGAGGGGTGTTTTCAGGCAGTTTTGTTGCACTGTTTCCTGGAATAGGGGCTGCACAGGCAGCAGCAATGTCAACAGTGTTGTTCAAAGTCAAAGAATATGGTTATTTGATACTGGTCGGAGGCATCAACACAGTCAATTTTATCATAGCATTAGTGACTGTATATACTTTAGACAAGGCAAGAAACGGGGCAATTGTCGCAGTGATGGATATATTAACTTCAATAGACCTTGCAAGACTGGTTGTTTTTGCAGCAATTGCATTGATTGTAGGAGGAATCGCAACAATCCTTACATTAAAAATCGCAAAAATATTTGCGTTCATGATAGAAGAGATAGAGTACCAGATTGTTTCATTGGCAATCCTGTTTTTTATCATTGCTTTAGCACTTTATTTCTCTGGCTTTATCGGATTATTGGTCCTGCTGATAAGCACAGCACTAGGAATAATTCCGCAGATAACCGGGGCATGCAGAAGCAATGCAATGGGGTGCTTGTTATTGCCTGTAATCTTGTTTTATCTGCTCTGATTTACAAAAGACTTATAAACACCAGGCCAGTTCTGGATAGTTAAGATGGGATCAACATATTTCAAGAAAAGAGTGCCTACCAGAACTGCAGTACGAAGAAAAGTACATAGGCCCAAGACTTTTAAGACAGAAGAGCGTGCAAAAGAATACGCTGCAAAGAACAATATTTCTGATTTTGTCATAACCAGACTAAGCGACCACAAGTTTAGGATAGACAAGAAAAGCAAGGATTAAGCGTTTTCTTTAAATTCTTTAGTAACCTTTAAAAACCCCTAATTCTTACTAGTTCTCATGACAGCGAAACATAAAGCATTGGATTTGGAAAATGTTTTGATTAGCTGGCGCGCTATTTTCTCAGCATAAATGTAAAAATACTATAGCGAAAGCTCTATACCAATAGAGCTGATTCTATAAAATACAATAAAGGTGATTAAAATGGCATTACCGCATGTTATACAAATGCAGCTTATCAAGAAGCGAATCAAAGGAAAAGAAGGAAAACAAAAAATCAATGAACTGAAAAAAATAGCAGAAGAACTTCCTAGTTTCACGTCTGGAGCTTATGCAGAGATAAGGAAATGGGTCCAAGAAGAGATAGGAAAGACAAAAACTCGTACAAAAGTAAAGCATCAGGACTGGATAGGAGTCAAGAAAGAGGGTGCTGCACAGATTGTGCTAGTTGGAGCTCCAAACATAGGGAAAAGCTCTCTGCTGAAAGCACTCTCAGACATCCAGATAAAAGTAGCAAATTATGCTTTCACAACACTAAAACCAATACCTTCAATAATAAAATATGAAGGAATTGAGGTGCAGTTAGTTGAGATTCCAGGACTCATAGAAGGAGCACATGAAGACAAAGGAGGAGGAAAAAGACTCTTAGGAATAATCCGCGGAGCAGATGGAATAATCCTAATGCATGACCTGAGCAGAAACACAGATGAAGTAAAGATGATCATCAATGAGCTAGATGAAGCAGGAATCGCGAAACCAATGATAATAGCAGCGAACAAGATAGACCTAGGAACAGAGAATCTGGAGAAATTGAAGAAAGAATTTCCAGACAAAACAATACTTCCAATCTCAGTGAAGCAAAGAATCGGTTTGGAAGAATTGAAAAAACAGGCCTGGAAACTCACCGGGCTAATCAAGGTCTACACACAGGACAAAAAACAGCCGATTGCCCTGCCAAAAGGAGCGACTGTGAAGGAATTAGCTGAGAAAGTCCACAAGGATTTTGTAAAGAGATTCAAGCAGGCAATAGTGACTGGAACAAGCGCAAAATTCCCAAAACAGAGGACTGGATTAGGACATGTATTAGAGGATGGAGACGTGGTAGAGATACAGAAAATTACGTAAAATTAGAAATTTGACGAAGTTAGAAAAATGCTTTGCATTTTTCGTAACCTTTTTAAACACCTCATTACTCCACTAGTGCTATGAAGGGGACAATCGTGAATTTCAGAGGAAGCAGAAGGATAAAGAAAGGAAACCAGATGATAGTAGAAGTCCCAGGCGTAGACAACAAGGAAAAAGCTGAAAAACTGATTGGAAAAGCTGTGACCTGGGTTGCTCCTGGAAAGAAAAAGACAACAATAACAGGAAAGGTCTCTGCAGTTCACGGCAGCAAGGGAACTGTGAGAGTTTTATTTGAGAGAGGACTGCCTGGCCAGGCACTTGGACAGGAAGTCAAAATAGAATAATTCTAAAAAAAATGGTGGAACTAACTGAAATAGTAAGAATAGTGTGGCCTGCATTTGCAATATATGCAGGCATACATGCCATCTCAACAGCAGTAATGGCACACGACAGACATAAGCTTACGCAAGAATATTATCCTAATAAAGGATTGCTTGAGAGAATGCCCAGGTGCATTGCCAAGAGAATCATCAGGCCAGAAACAATAAAATATACTGCTGAATTTGGCACAATAGCAACAATAATGTATTACATTCTTAGAAATATTTAAATACATTTAATCTTAAATAGTGATTAATGGCGAAAAAAAAGGTGACTTTAGATATTCTCAGCAATAAGCTTGACCTATTGACAAAAGCAGTCAGAAGAGTTGAAAAAAAAGAAAAAATCATTGACCAAGAGGAAAGGGCAGAGCTTAAAGAGCTGAAAAAGCTGGAAGAGATTGAGAAAAAAATCCAGGAGCGCGTCAAAGCACACCCGCTAAGAAAAATAACCTACAAGGACATTGCAAAAGGGGCATTAGGAGCATTTATCGGAGTTGTGGCGCATTACACATTTATATACGGCATCCATGTGGCAGCTGAGATGGATATTTTCAGGGCAACATTATTGTTTCCAATAGCATATTTATTAGGAGGAATATTTTTATATGCAACAGGATTCAGGAAAGTATCTGGCAAGATGCTGTGGTTTTTGCCAGTAAGGCTCACAGTCTTATATTTGATTTCATTAATAATGGCAATAGCTGTATTATATTTGTTCCACCCCGAATTCAGTTATCATTTCTGGGACGGGTACAAGCAGGTTGCAGCAGTCAACCTGACTGCATTGATTGGGGCATGCACAGCAGACTTGATAGGCAAGGACTAAAATGGCCAAAAAAACAAGTGATTCAGTAAAACAAAAGATAGCAACAATAGATGCAATGCTGAAAATAGTGGACTTGGCATTCATTGACCCAGAAGAATACGATGCATTCAGGAAAGATATAGCCATACTGGGTGACTTTATTGGAACACAGGCAGTAAGAAGCAAGCCTATTCCCAAGCCCCTGCAAGACCAAATATCCCTCATTGGTCAAATAAAAATTGCAATAGAGCAAAAAGAAGATGCAAACCAGATAAAAGACCTATTAATAAGATTAAGAAACGCCTGTGGAAAAGAAGGAAAATAAATTCTATTTAAACCAAGCAGGCAGTATTGGCGCAACAAAAGGCCAGACATAAGGAGCTGCAACAACCAATGCTCCGACCATTGCACTATGCAGCCAGGTCTCTCTCATGCCGACGCTCATACCAACAGTTGTTGTCCTTATTGCATAGCTTGCACCATGGATCTTAATCATGGTTATCAGCCCAATTGCAATCTGGAACACAACAGGATACTGCAATAAAGGAATGCCTTGCAGGAAAGTGAAAGTTGCATAGATAAAGCCTGCATTCATCGTGAAGAACACTGCAATCACAGCATATATCAATGCCTGGATCGTGTGCCCAAATCTATGAGTAGGCACTGTGACATCCCTGTGCAAAAGAATTGCCTCATAAATACCAATCAAGATGCCACATAAGATTGCAGGAAGTATAATAATTTCAGCCATTTATTATCACCTCAATTTTAACAAAAATTGACGGCCAGCCAAAAACTTGTTTTTGGCGCTGCCTTTTTATTAAAAATTGAATTCAGGATATATAAATCTTTTGAAAAAATCGAAGATATTCCGGATTTTTCTGCGATAAACATATTAAAAGATAAAATCCTTAATTATGCATGACCTGGCTCATAAGACCTGTTGCAATCGGCGACATACACAAGACTGTTGTTAAATTAGAACGAAGGGTAATTCCTGCTGCTGCCTTGTTAATTGGCACGCTTGCAAAATACCATAAAAAATTAGAAGAATGGAATTATCACCTAGCACACTGCAATGATCAGTTATCATCAGAACTTCAGAAAAGGAATCTTGAACTGCGTGTTGAATCAATTCTTTCTTTAAATCCAGAAAAATTCAGGCACATATCAAGATTCCATGCCTTTCTTGAAGAAAAAAATAATGAATTATACCTAACCGACTTAGGCAGCAAGAATGGAACATATATTGAAGGCAAAAAAATAGAAAAAGCAAAGCTGCAAGATGAGCAGGTGTTTCAGCTGGGAGGAAAAAAAGAAGACAGCGCAAGATTCAAGGTCTACAAGCCAATAGAGCAGATTTATGCTTTGCTTGTCGGCGTTGATTACAACAGAACAAGCGATGAAACTATTGATTATGCAATCTCTTCGCTTGACAGCCTGCTTGCAAAGACAACAACGCCCTGCACAAGAAAAATAATAACACATGAACAGGCAACAAATCAAGAGATATGCTCTCAATTAAAAAAAGCAGAGACTCTTCCAGAAAACAGCCTTTTTCTTTTTTGGTATTCTGCACATGGTGAAGAAGTCTATATGACAACATTTGAAGACGTGCTGCTCAAATTCCAGATAGAAGAATATCTAAATAAGATAAAAGCAAAAAAAATCTGCATCATTGAATCTTGTTACGCTGCAGGAGGATGGGATGAAATCAATCTAGAAAACAGCCTGTACTTCTTTTCATCAAGAGAAGATGAAACATCCAGATGGGGCTTGTTCACGCAGGCCCTTATATACGAGCTGGAAAGACAAGGCATTCCTGCTGACCCCAAAGGAATAGACATGAGTGAACTAGATAAAGTACTGCTTGTTCCTCAGACACCTGCAAGAAAAGGAGAAAAATCAATATTTATCTGCTAGGATAAACATATCTGCTGACTCTTGTTATCAAATACAATGTCGTGAGCACAAGCACTGCCCCGCTTATGCCGCATCCGCTGGTTGAGATGACTTCATTTATATGCCGCAAGAATTCTTCAGGCACCAATCCGCGGCAGCTTCCTCCAGCCAAAGTTCCATAGACTGCGCCGATGATGGCAGCTGCTTTTTGCTCGCGCTCAGATTTCTTGCCTTTGAGCAGCCTTTGCAATCCAAGTGAAGAAAGCGCCCCTGCAAGCGCTCCAATACCTGCAGAACCAAGTGTCTCCGGCATATTAGTGGCAATGCCATTGCCCATGCCGTACACTATGCTGCTTGCAATTGGCAAAGCCATCAAATAAGCAAATATGCGCCTGGAAGAATTTTCTCTGGCAGGCATTCGCGCGCTTTGCACAAACTCATTCAGCTCTTCATTCTCCTGAACAATAGCTTCTAATGCATCCTTCATCTCAGAAGCGTTCTGGAATCTTTTAGCTGGATCCCTGTCCATGCTTTTTAGGATTATGCTGTCTAAAGCATTGTCACCATACGGCTTGTCAGAATAAATAGGAACATTTCCTGTGAGCATCTCATACAAGCTCACGCCCACTGAAAAAATATCAGACCGTATATCTGAATATCCTTCTGCCTGCTCAGGAGCCATGTAAGCAAAAGTGCCTGCAATAGCTTTTTTTGTCTCTTCATCTGTCTCAGGCAGGCTGTTCTCTATAGCTTCTCTAGTAACCTGGACATCCGGATTTGTCAAGGTCTTCCAGGAACTTCTTAAATCAGACTTGAGATCCTTGAACAATCCAAAATCACAGAGCTTAACCTTGCCTCTTGAAGTCAATAATACATTAGACGGCTTTACATCCCTGTGCAGTATGCCTTTTTCATGAGCAGATTCCAATGCAGAAAGCACCTCCAGAGTTATATAGACCGCTTCGTCCCTGTCCAAAGGGCCTTCTTCAAGCAGGTCTTTCAAGCTCTCCTTGCAAAGCGGCATCTCAATATACTGCACGCCATTATCCTGCCCCACTTCATAAATATCAATAATATTCGGGTGGCCGCTTAATTCCAGAAGAGCTTCTGCCTCTTTTTCTGGGTAAGACTGTTTTAACACCTTGCAGGCAGTCTCTAATCCTGTCTCCTGGTTAATGGCGCGATACACTGTGCTAAATGCCCCTTTGCCAATCTGCTCTTCCAGATAGCAGTCTCCCAGAGTAGTCCCCACTAAATCAGCCATGCAAGAATGAATATTTTCTGGATTTAAAAACATTGCTGAAAAAAAAGCGGAATATTTGCGAAAGATGGGTTTTTGGCGAAAATATTTAGAAATATTTATATACAGCATAAATAGATTAAACGTATAAGCATAGAAAAGAGTTGATGAGATGGTTGATACTAGTAGTTTCCTGAGTATATACAATTCTGCGCCGTGGGTATTTGATGGTTTAATACTATGTATAATTCTTGGAGTATTGTTCAGGGAATTGTTCAAGAAGACAAGATTATCTGCAGATGAAAAGAAAAGCCAGACAATAGGCGGCGTCATCGGCTTCTGCATGGGAATGATGCTTGTAGGCTACATGGAATATGCAGGTATTCACTTGATTCCCGACCTTGGACCCTGGATCATAGTAGTATTGATTATCTTGTTCGGCGTCCTGGCATGGACCTGGATTGACGGAAAACTAGGCAACAAGCACAGGTTATGGTCTGCACTGATAGTCGCTGCAATCACCGTGCTAATTTTAGTGCTTGTCTTGACAGGAGTCCCATTATTCAATAACCGTGTGGGCTCTTTCACAGGATCATTTATTCCTGGAGGAATTCTGAGTGCAATCCCTGCAACATTTATCTTCATAGCATTGCTTGTTTTCCTTGCCCTGCTGATTCTTGTAATAGTATATTTAGTGATGTCATTAACTGGCGCAGCAGCAGGAGCAGCACCAGGCGTACCTGGAGAAAGCTGGCTTGGCAGATTATTCGGGTGGGGCGGAGGCGCTCTTAAAGGCCTGGCAGGCTATGGTAAAGGCGCAGGAAAATGGACTTTTGGAAAAGCTCTTGAAAAACTGCCTGGGCTGGGACCACATCTTAAAAAATTGTGGCCGTTTGGCAAGCCAACAGTGGACATAACAGAGCAAGATGCTGAAATCACCAAAAAAATAGCAGAGCTGGATGAAGCAATAAACAATGCAACAGACAGAATAGAAAAAGCAAAGCTGATATCTCAAAAAATCAGGCTGATTCTCCAGCTCATAATCAAGAGTGCAAGCACAATTGAACCAAAACTTGCCCAGGCAAAGGAAAAACAGTGTGAAGAATACCATGGAGAACTTATAGGATTATCTGCTGAATTAAAAGACGCAATGAACCTGTTCCAAGGCCTGGAGATATCCAAGACGCTTAACGAGGCCAAACAGAAGAGGACTGAGGTAATAAACGCAGCAAGAAACTTGACAGTTGCTGTGAATCAAGGGCCTGCAGGACTGCAGCAACTTATTGATGCAGTCAAAAAAATCAAAAAAGAGGAAACAAGAGAATATTATGTTGATGAACTAGCAAGCATAAACAATGATTTAGATGCCACTGCAGAACAAATCGCTAAGCTTAACGCTGAATTGAGCAAGAGTATAACTGCTGTGTTCAAGGATGAAGACCTTGCTTCTGCAATTAGCAAAATAGGTGAAATTGTTAAAAAAATGGATTTGTTTCGGAACTTACTGAGTGATGTGGCTGGACGAATCAAGAAATGCGACCCAGCTGATGCTGATGAAACAAAGTCAGCGTTACAACAAGTCATATACCGCGCTACAGATGCAAATAACTTCCTTGCAACCTTTGAACTAACAGAGCTTCTTGCCAGACTAGAGACTGGATTGCGCACCATGGAAAAAGCATTAGATGTCTACAGCACGAAGGAAAAATACTTTGTTAACTACTTCGAGAAGCTTCAAACCATGATAGCAGCCAAAGTAACAGAGGTTGAGGGGAAATTAACCGAAGAAGCGGAAATAACAACAAAAGAAATAAGAAGATACCAAGCAAAACTAGGGGCTGAATTACACGAAATAAGAAGAATATTGCTGGCACAAATCACCGTATTACAGACACTGATAACAAGTGCAAAGGGTTTTATCGGCATTTTAACCAAGGTCTGGAAAGCTGTGACAGGAGGGGCGCAGGGAGAGCTGGAAGTCAGAGGCAAGCAAGAAGTAATAAGTGAAGGAGCATCTTTAGGTGAAGTTGAATTTGCAGGCAAAAGAAAAGGAAAACTAATAGACATTCCAGCAAGCGAAACAGAAGCACAAAAAATTATAGTAGCAACAATCGCAAGAACACAAGAAAAAAATAAAGAAGCTACAGACATCCTTGCAACAGGAACAGCGCAAGTGAAAAAGGCAGTCGCAGAAATAAAGAATGCAAGAAACATGCTTGCCAAAATCCTGGAAAAAGGAAAGGGCATCAGCGCACAACAAAGAAAAGATATGGAAACCCTATTAACAATCTTAAACAGCATTCTATCTGATGAAAACGAACTAAAGAAATGGTATGGATTATTAGACAGTTATGAAAAAACAATAATAAACCTTATTGTCGAACGTTCAAGAATGACCAAGAAAAAAGAGAGAGGCACAATAGGCAAGGTTGTTTATGCACTAAATAAACTGTTAACTGATTTAAACAAAAAACTAGAGAACCTAAACGCAGCATTAGCATTTATTGAAAAAGTTGAAAGAGAAGTAATAGAAATGGCTGTTCCAGCGCCTCCTAGCTCTTCACCAAGCGCAAAAGAGCCAATAGAAATGCCTGTGCCTCCGCGGCCAGCAGGTTAAACTGGTTCTAACTAGGCAGCAAGCTTTTCCTTACACAAGGCCAAGTTTGCCCTAGCTTCTTCTAATTTAACCGCAGCAGCTTCGCTTTCAGGATTCTGCGCAAGCTCTTGCTCAACATCAGCTATTGCTTTTTCATAATGCATACCGGCTTTCTTATAATCTTCCTGGTGCTTATAGAAGATATTTCCTAGATTATTGTGTGCAACACATCTGATAATGTTGTCCTCAGGATCTGTAGCAAGGAATCTTGTGTAAACCTCTTGCTTAATTTCATAAGATACTCCAGGAAGTACATCAAGAGCATACATCCAATCCCAAATCACTCCCTGATACTCTGCATTAATCTTAGCAAGTAATTTTTTATACTTGTTTTCTGTCTCTTCAAAAGAGGGTAGCGATACACCCTCTTGTTCATGTAAAGGAGCATTAATATCCTGCACTTCACCTTCTACCAAGCACTTGCCAGACTTAACTTCTTCAAGCGCATCAGCAACAAGAGCCACCAATTGCGTATTCTTATCACGCAACCCTTTCGATCGCTCATTTTCACAAAAATCTTCGTTTTGCTCAAATATTGTCTCTGTAAAAGCATACCAGTCTGCAACAGTACCGCTTAATTCAGTGAATCTTGCAGGATATAGATCATATAAATCATTAAATGCCTCTTTAATCTGCATTCTGTTTTCTAGCTCTTCTGTTGGCTTTATTCCTGGCTGTTCAGTATCAGGAATAGAACCTTCACGAAGGACACTCGGTTCTTGCAATCCTTCTTTTTTATCTTTTGGACCCTTTAACTCCCTTGCTTTATCACAATCTTTATTTGCGCCTGATAAATCACCTAATGTTTCCTTAAGACGTGCTCTACACCAATAATTACTTGTATCAGCTGGCTTTAACTCAATTACTTTATCCCAATCTTCCATAGCACCAGCCAAATCACCTAATTTGTCCTTAAGACCTGCTCTCCACCGATAATTACTTGCATCATCTGGCTCTAACTCAATTGCTTTATCATAATCTTCAATTGCGCCTGATAAATCACCAGATTCTTCCTTAAGACGTGCTCTACACCAATAATTACTTGCAAAATCTGGCCTTAACTCAACTGCTTTATCATAATCTTCAATTGCGCCTGATAAATCACCTAATTTTTCCTTAAGACCTGCTCTAAACCAATAATTACTTGCAATATCTGGCTTTAACTCAATTAGTTTATCATAATCTTCAATAGCACCAACCAGTTCATCCAATGCAGCAGGCACTTTACTCTTTAAAGATTTTCTTGAATTTAATTCAACACCGCCTTGACTTTTCAATAAAGCATTAAATGCCTCATACCATTTTCCAGTTACGTCTTCCTCGACAAGTAGTTCTGCAGGAATATCTAGAGATAAGTACTCTACTGCATCACCTTGAACCCCTGCAGTCTCTTTTAATTTTTGCTTAGCAAGTAAGTTATCCATATCTTCTGGAGTAGATTTCTTGCTAGGATCTGCATCATTTTTTCCTTTAAGCAGATCGGTAGACTTTCCCACAGCTTCTTTTAGCAGTGGGTTTTCACTCTCAGATTTTTCAAGAGCTTTCCGCGTAGGCTTCTTTTCTAATCTTGCATTCTCTGTTTTATATTGTGCACTTTTTTCTGCATCTTGCTCAGCTTCCGCAACATCTTCATAAAAATCATGCTCATCTTGTGAGCTTTCAACTTCTTCAGGAGTTTGGATTTTATCTCTCAGTTTTTGCTTGACCCTATCATTAGCTCTCCTGCTGGCATTAAGCCTGTTTTCTGCAGTTCTTTGTTCTTTAGCAACTTGTTTTTCCAAAGATGAATTCGCTCTTTTCATAGCTGCAAGCTCGTATTTCAGCTTTTCATTAATATCTTCAACATCTGGAGCAGCAAGGTGTTCTGCGCTCTCAATGGCCTTTGCAGCATCCATCTTGTTTGCAGCATGAACTTCATCAAGAGTAGCAGACTCATCAGCCAAGCTATCTTCATGCGCCTTAACTGGATCTATAAAGAAATCCTTGCTTGCCAGAGTATTCTTATGATCATTAAGATAAGCAAGCACTTTTTCCCTTGCCTTGTCAATGAAGTGCTCCATTTTAGTGCCCTCTAAATCAAGAAGGTACGTATCAATCAAATCAGGCATTGTTTCAGTAACTGCATAAAACAAGTTTTGAGAATGATTTTTTCCTTCAATTCTTGGTTTTTTAATCTGTTCAACAAATTTATTAACAAAATTCCACTGTCTTTTTGTAATGCCATTTGGCTTAAGAACAAATTCTGCTTCTTCAGCATCTTCAAAATTTGGTATCTGATGTAGATCCTGCAGATTTACTCCTTTTGAAGAAATGCGCGGAGAACGTGTGTCTGTATCATTATCAAGCAATTGCACAGGATTTTTTATCTCCACCTTAGTATACTGATTAGCTAACTCAGTTAAGTTTTCATGCAATTTTGCGAGTTTTTCCATTTTACGTCTTCACCCTCTTTGTCACCACTCAGTAGTAAGTAAGATAGTACTAGTATTTAAAGCTTTCGGTTTTCCCGGGCCAAGAACTCCAGGTTCTGCTCTAATCCATCCATCTGCGACTTATCAAAAGAATCACCTGTTTCAGCGAAAATCGCCTGATACAGCTCATGTGCCTGCCTTGTCAACTGTAAAGCCGCGTTCTGATTTCCTGCTTCATACACCTCTGCCGCTCTTGTTCCAAGTTCATACGCCTTGTCTCTCATAGCCCAGACATTCAGCGGTTTTTTTGGCGCTTCTGAAGGTTCAGCAGATGCAGGCTTTGGCTTTAACTTACTTGATTTATCACGATCTTTATTTGCGCCTGATAAATCCAGCTAATTTTTCCTTAAGACGCGCTCTCCACCCATAAGTACTTGCATCATCTGGCTTTAACTCCCTTGCTTTATCACGATCTTTATTTGCGCCTGATAAATCACCTAATGTTTCCTTAAGACGTGCTCTACACCAATAATTAATTACATCATCTGGCGCTAACTCAATTGATTTATCAAAATCTTCCATAGCACCAACCAAATCACCAGATCTTTCCTTAAAATGTGCTCTAAACCAATAATCACTTGCATGATCT
>JGI10211J34971_10002029_pt1 | contig 16675 bp, 26 predicted proteins | sample Etolagsediment_FD_34971 | JGI IMG/M metagenome (IMG submission 34971) | reverse complement strand
ATCCAAGATTTTCGATGACATTGGATTATTGGTATGATGGATGGGATGAGTTCAATAGAGAATCTGCTGGTGGTCTTTTTCTCATGTGGTTGCATAGAGACTTTGATAAAACGGAGCAAAGCTATCTGAGGCGTCGAGAGTTTCGCATTATTGATGGCAAGAAGCAGGCTTTCGAGAAGGTGTCAAGAATTACACTAGAAGAGGCATATGCGAATTGTCCAAAGCTTTTTGATGAATGGCCATGGGGGAAGTTGCAACTAGACTACGACGATTTGAAGTATGCTGTGTCAACGTTTGATGTTTCCAGAGATAGCGGAAAACATCAAAGGACGGGTCGAGGTGGATTTTAATTTAAACATGCCAATTTATCAGCAAATACCATTTACCCCAGCTTATCCAAATAAGCCTCTCGATCTTGCGTCTGATATCCCGAAAGAGCTAGATATCTTTTTCCAAAATGAAGGGCATTTCTTGCCGGAAGGTAAGACGTTTGCTGAATTGACAAAAGATGAGTCTGATCAAGTAAGGAATCGTTTCAGATTCTCCCATTATCGCCCCGGAATCTACCAAGGTATTACCGGTATGGGCAACATGATATGACTCTGTCTGTATAATAGATTACGAACATTGGAGAATTGACGATGATCCCCACAATCTTCGATCCGCATGATGACAGAGATAGCGTAGAGAGACTGGTAGTTTATGGCACCGGGAAATTTGGCCGTTATATGGCGCTTGAGCTTGCATCTTCGTATGTATACCCGCCAATTTGCATTGCAGCAGATAGCCAATATGTATATTCTAAAAAGATTCAGATATCGTCACGAGTCTTTGATTATTATTGTATTGATGAAATAACTAAGTATTGTCCACCAAATCATTACCATATGCTTGTTGTTTTTGGTGGACGAAGTATTAATGAACGAATAGAGGCGTTTTGCAAGGCTGATTCACTTGGATATCGGTTTGTAAATTATTGCCACCCATCTTCTGTGGTTAATATAAATTGGTCAGATGTTGTTGGCAGAAACATAATCGTTTATGAGAATTGTACGATTGATGACGAAGCATTTTTTTATGACAATGTGATGGTTCGCCCTAATTGCTATATTGGCCATAATTCTACTATAGGTTCGCACACATTTTTGTCTCCAGGTTGCCATTTAGCTGGATATTCTAGCGTTGGAGAACGTTGTTTTATAGGCATGGGAGCGAATATCGCTGGAGGAAGTGTTGCCCCATGTACTTTGATAGGAGCTGGATCGCTTGTGTTGAAACATTGTGGTCCGAATGCTAAATATTTTGGTGTTCCAGCAAAAATACAGGGTTCCAGCAAAAATACAGGAATATTTAAAGGACAGTATTCAAACGTGAAAAAGAATTTGATAGTTAACTTTACCCCAACTGGCATGATCCCTACCAAAGACATGACTCCGCATGTTCCAGTTACCCCAAATGAGATTATTGATCAAGTTCTTGAGCTTTCTGGAGAAGGTCTAATAACAATGGTCCATCTACATGCGCGTGATGCTGATGGTAGGCCAACTCTTGAGCCAGATATTTATGCTGAAATAATAGGTGGTATAAGAAAGCATGACAAAACTCTTATAATATGTGCATCTCTCAGTGGTAGATATGAAAATAATCCAGAAAAACGAGCATTGCCATTGACTCTTGATGGCGACCTGAAGCCAGACATGGGGAGTCTTACGTTGAGTTCGTTGAATTTCAATAAAGAGGCAAGCGTAAATGCCCCAGATACGGTTAAGTTTCTTGCTGAAAAAATGTTGCAAGTTGGGGTGAAACCTGAACTGGAGGCGTTTGATACAGGGATGATTAATTATGCAAAATATCTCGACAGAAAGCATTTGATTAAACCTCCGTATTATTTTAATCTGATATTTGGAAATGTTGCCTGCATGCAGGTCGATCCATTGCACATTGGGTTAATGATTAGAGATTTGCCTTTATGCGGGGGAACACATCAAACGTCTTATTGGTCGATAGGGGGAATTGGAGACCATCAATTCAAAGCGAATATGTGCTCCGTCCTTTTTGGCGTTGATGAAAAAAGCGGAGTTAGGATTGGGCTTGAAGACAACATCTTTCTTGATGATAAACGCACTACGTTAGCTACGAACAGGCAGCTGGTTGAGCGACTTGTTTATATATCTATGTTATGTGGTAGAGATGTAATGTCGCCATTGTTGGCAAGATATTTATTGCGTCTTAAGCAAGGAGGCGAATTTGGCTATGGAATCGATTCCTAATCTTGCTTTGTGTTCCGGGTGCATGAACTGGACACCATATCTTGTCAAATCTTTGAAATCATGGCTCAAGCATGATGTTTTTTCTTCCATTGTGATTGTCGATTGGTCATCTGATGAACCACTTGTTGACGCCGTTAGAGAAGTTGATACGGAACGTTCTTATGTTTTAAGAGTTGACGGGAAAGATAAGTTTTCTATTACCAAGGTGCGCAATACAGCAATAAGATTTTCTTGTCGATTCAATCCAGATTACATAATGTTTGTAGATGCCGACATGGAGTTTATTGATACACTTGATTTGTCCATGCTTGATGATGAATCTTACTTCTCTGGTGTTAGGCATTCAACCGGTACGACAATTTTTCCGGCTTGTTTCTTCATGCAACTTAATGGATATAACGAGACCATTAACTTTCGTGGATCAGATCAACAGTTTTATAATGAGTTGATAAAACTTGGGCTTAAAACAAAAAGAGAAGGTCTTATTGATAAAATGAGACATATTAGACATCCTTTTTCAAGTGGTGTCCCATCAAGGACTGATGATTACATGGGACCAGAGAAATGGTGTAAGAAGGGGATTATGGAACCTCAAGAGTGTATGGTTTATTATCCATCGGGTATGGCCTTAAAGGAGATGGTTTAATGATTCCTGTTTTCAAGACAAAAATGTACACAAAAGATATTGTTTTTGACATTGGCAAGGTTCTTGATTCTGGCATAGTTGGGGCGGGTGATGTTGTTAAAGAGTTTGAACGGCAGGTAGCTGACAGAATAGGAACACGTTTTTTCGTCGCAACAAATAACGGGACAAATGCTCTGCAAATTGCGCTAAGGGTGTTGTTTCTGGAACGAGGAGCTAATGTCTTAACCTCACCAATAACATTTTCAGGTGCTAATATGGCTATTGTAAATGAGGGATTATGTCCTGTGTTTTGCGATGTCTGTCCAACTACAGGTAATATGAATCCAGATTGCATTAAGCAAGCATTGGAGGAATATGACATCCAGGCGATTCTTGTAACACATATTGGTGGATGGTCGGCAGATATGGAAAAGATTAATGTAATTGCAAGAGAAAGTTGCATTCCTGTTATAGAAGATTGTGCCCATGCATTTGGTGGGAGGTATAAAAACGGAGATGCCATAGGTAATACCAATAACATTTGTGCATGGAGCTTTGGTCCTACCAAATGTCTTACTTGTGCGGCAGGCGGTGGAATATCATCAAACGACCATATGGTTGCGATTCAGGGAGAAAAACTGAGAGATTGTTATGTTTGTAGACCAAATGTTTGGTATAATACTAATAAAGTAAATGGCACTAAACCATGGAATTGCGAGGTTGATCATCCTGGATTTAGATTTCATTTCAATAATGTGTTGGCTTCTATTGGCCTTGTGCAACTAAAACATTTAGATGAGGATTTGTCAAGAAGAAAAGAGATAGCAGCGTATTATGCACAACATCTTCTCGGTATTGTGCCGTTCTATATGAGTAGTCCGCTTGATGCGTTGTCTTCTTATCACTTTTTGCCTATGTTTTTTGAGAACAGAGATGCATTACATGAATACTTGAATGAACATGGAGTCGCAAGTACTGTGCATTATCCGTGCAATTTTCATCTCAATCTGTTTTCGGAGTATCCAAGAGTCAATGGATGCCAAAAAGCATTGTGGTATTCGAGTCACGAGTTGACATTGCCGTTTCATTTGTATCTAACTGATGATGATTTGTCAATGATTGTTGATCTTGTCAAGAAATTTAGAACAATGGAGTAGTTATGGATAGGAAAGAACTTGTTGAAAGATTGCGTGAATGGCTCGGGGAAGATGGAATTTCCTTTTTCAAAGAGATGAAGGAAAAGCATGGCAAGGTGGCTGCCGTGTTCAATGAAGGTGGTTGGCCTCATTGTGTACATTTTGTCGAAGGGATGCAGGTTAGAAACTTTTTAAGACAGCACGTTGATTGGGATGCAATAAAATTGGATGATAGTTGGGTTGTATTGGTAGAAGAAGCTATTGCGGAGGATGGCAATGAAAATTGAAAAAGATGAGATACCGGTTTTCCCGGTTCGCCAAGACATTACTGTATTGGAAGCAGATGAACCTAGAGAGAGTCAACTTGGACTTCTAATATATGAATATGCAGGATGCCCTATCTATAAATATTTCAAAGGATGGGAAGAAAAATATACAGAAATGTGCAAACATGGAAGTAAGTATGAAATTCGTAGTTTTGGAGACATATGCACTAACATGAAAGTAATAGTTCCAACTTTTTTTGGTCCATGTGTTGCCAAAGTTGTCAAGATGGATTATAAAAATAAAAGAGGAAGAGCTGAAACTGAAAATTCATCGTGGTTGCTTGAATTTGCATCCGATGACAGAGGAGAATGGGTAGCCACCTGTCATATAAATAAGGCGGCATTAGAAAAGGTGAGAATATCATTATGAAAAACAGAAGATTAAATTTGGTTTTGCATCTTTTGTTGTGGTCTTGGTGTTGGATACCAGTCAATAGATAATCATCCAATACAACATTTCATTGATGGGCTGGATTAAGGAGAATATTATGGAAGAAACTCGTGGCGTAATCATGTTTAATCGAGGGGAAAAGTGCTTGTGTAGGGCAATAGTGGCTCTTAAGACGCTTAGAGACAATTATTCTGGCCCTGTGACGTTTTTCCTTGAAGATCCGTATCCGCATGAGTTTGATGAAGTTTGTAAGCACTACAATGTTGATATTGTTTACAACGAAGAAAATCCGAATGTAAAAGCGCTAGTTAGAAAAACAGAGACATTTGCGGCCTCTCCGTACGACAGAACTCTATGGATAGATGCCGACGTTGTTGTACTTGGTCCTATTGACGAGATGTTTGATCTGCTGGATGACGCTGATGTTGCCATTCCTCATTTTGCAGGATGGTGGAGTGATGGGAAAACAATAAGCAGGCGCATTCATAACTATGACGATATCGCTCCAGAAGTGTTTGGTGAAGATGCTGCAAAAGAGATTATTGAGAGGGCAACCGAACATAATGCAGCGGTTAATACAGGGATTGTTGCTTACCGGAAATGTCAGTTTCTGAGCGATTGGATTGCACTTGCCCAAAGGGGTGACGGGAAGATGTTCATACCGGACGAAGTTGCTTTTCAAGTGTTATACCCCTCCTATGATAGAATCAAAATTGCTCCTATGAAATATAACGTATCTGTTAAACATGATCCTGGAACAGAAGATAAAAGAATTGTTCATTTGCACGGACAGAAGCATTGTCTTGACTACAAGCTTTGTGACATATGGAAGAATGTTTTCAATGAAATGTGCGAGAAGAACGAAGCGAATATCACACATTTTCTGAAGTATGCCGACAAGCGTCTTAAGATATATCTTAAGGATAAAGAGCATCCGAATGCTCCTAAAGATGTTACAATCGTAACAGCTTGTGATGAGAAATATGTTGATATACTAAGGGAAACATTTCCGAATTGGCGTAAGTACAAGGGTATTGATGAGTTTCCTGTCATAGTATTTGTACATGGTATTACTTTGGATGATAACAGGCTTGATTTTTTGAAGCTCCCAAATGTTAAAATTATTGAATGGGATATGCCATATGTCGAAGATCACAGAGAGAAAATGCTTAGTGCTTTTGTATTTGGTACTGCTGAATACGTTAAGACGGATTATTGGCTTAAGTTAGATGCTGATAGTTATGCTACAGATTATCGTCCGTTATATGATGAGTCCTATAAGGAGTATGCATTTTGCGGGCATAGATGGGGATATAGCAGACCCGATCATATCCAGAAGCTTGATGAATGGGCTAAGGGGCATTGGCGCTCAAAGCTTCGTAAAGCGCCACCAATGATTGAAGAGGGACGGCTTGATGGTAGACGCTTTTATCATAACAAAAAGCGCACAATAAGCTTTATTCAGCTTCACAAGTCCAAATTTACTCGCTTCTGCGTCAGTTTGATTAAGGAAGACGAAAATGGCAATAAAAGGCTTCCCGCACCAACGCAGGATACATTCATGTTCTATGTATGTGACAGGTTTGATCCTCAATTTATTGGAGTCGCAAATTTCAAGAAGAAACATGGGTTCAATCAGGGGAACGCTAGAAGAGGGGTTGATGCAATTCGCGCAGCACTCGACGCGGTCGACGAGAAATTCAAAGATGTACAGGATGATGTACAGGATGATCAATATGATGACATGGACATTACTCCGGAAAGTGAAGCATATGATTCAACTATGCCAACAACAGATTTCGGCATCAAAGATAATTCTTATATGAAAAAAGAAGTTGTTCCACGAGAACCCGTGGCTGTAGACCTAAACGCAGACAATATTGTGATTGAAATAGTTGAAACATAGGAGAGATTGATATGCAATTGGCAAGACAAAGAGCGTTGAAACTAGTGCGTCGATTGTATGGCATTGTTCTGCATGCGTACCGGGCGATTACGCGGACAATGACGCCAGAAGAAGAGTCCCGCAGCCATGATTGGAATATGTCGCAATGTGGGAAAAAGCGATGTCCATATTGCAAGAAATGGGTGTAAGGCGCAATACGGTTATTACTTGCAAATGAGCAAAGCAAAATTAGCTAACGCTAATTTTCTAACGGTAAAAGGGCCTCACATGATGAAGAATATAGCTAGTCAATTGGCATCTGTTAAATGTTCTGATGTTGTGCCAGTATGGATTGTGGCACACCTCTACGACGAGTATGGGACATATATGATTGGGTTGACTAATATGGCGGAGGTTCGTAAATGGGGATATTGTCATAGTCTCCAATATAATACGTTGGAGCAGGCAGAGTCCTATGTGCGTTTGTGTCTTGCCAGGATTGAGAGACAAAGCGCGGAGTCATATGAGCGTGGCGAACGGTCAGTTCCGAAACGAACTAGACAGCCGTATTCTTATTTTTTTAGTCATGTGTTGCATGATGGATTAGCGTCGATTAGGTATCACGGATGGGTTGAAGTGGCCTGACAATGGATTAAGTTGAAAAAATGGAAAAGCGCAGAGGCATGATACGTGCTGTATGGGGTGATTTTGAAAGCATAAGAGAAGATATTCTCAATGCCATGCAATATCAACTCCCATGCCATATTTATGTCTTTGGCGATCAGAACATGAGTGAGTTATATCGTCTTGGCATGAATACTGGAGAAATGTATTTTTTGCATCAAATTGATTATGGGACCTCTGTATGGGATTTGGAAACAGAGTTCTGGAGACATAAACTAGAGGTCTTTGTTGCTGCCGGAAATAGTGGATTTGACGAAATACTGTTTCTTGATTGGGACTGTGTTCCCATTAAATCATTTTCCGAAGAGCAAATGTGGGAAGCTCTAAACCAGAAAGAGGTATTTCAGGCTAACTTGTATCAGTACCATACTAAAAGATGTTTATGGCGAAATGAGGATTGGCGTAAGGTTTGTAATGGTGGATTTGTTTACATGCGTGACTTAACCATTGCAGATGAAATAGTTGACAATTGGAATCAGTTTAAGGAAGAGATTGAGGAACAGAAAGTAAAGCGTCAGGGAAAAGGTAAGGATTTGCGAGTCAGAGAGAAGTATATGGTATACGATGACGAACCCGCAATGTCTAAATGGGTCGATGATTATCTTGATGGCTGGCAGGGGGCAGAAGTTTATGCAGAACTTTTCGAGCCTGACATTTGTGAGTTGAACAGGAACAGTGCAGTTCCGGAAAGTTTTGTTAAATCGAGGAAGCCTTTGTTTAGGCATATGTTATAGTGAAAAGAGGCAAATATGACAAAGAATTTTGCAATAAATCCCGGTGACAGGGTCGAATTAAAAGAGCCTATTAGCATAGATATACCAGATACTACTGAAGATGTTTTATCTGTAAGCATAGAGTTTAGTTCTGGTACGCAAGGGGTGGTTTCCGGGTTAATGGTTAATGAAGTGAGTATGGAAATACAGTTCGTTTATGTTGACGTTTCTATTCGAGAAGGAATCAAGATAACGTTGCTTGTTGATCCTGAATCAATTGAACTTGTGCAGTGGTGATTAATATGTCCGAAACAACAGGAGTGTATGCAACAGTCGGTGGGAAAAAGGTTGAAATCCAAAGACCTGTCGATGAAGTGCGAGCAATTTATGAAGCAAACCCTTCGGAGGTATATAGCAAAGAGTTCTTTTCTAGAATGCAGAAGCTCAGGTTATGGCAAAAGGAAGTAGGGAGAAAAATCGTTGATATTTTTGGCATTGAATCGGTTATGGATTTTGGTTGTGGGGCTGGGTATTACCTAGAAGGAATGAACGAGAATGGGGCGCACGTTTTTGGGTATGAGTACATGTACAGTGAAGTGAAGGATTTTATACCAGATTCAATAAAGGATAGGGTTTTTCACGCTAATTGTCAAAATCAAATATCTGTTATTGGCGATCTTCGTGTTGATATGACGTTTTCTATTGAAGTTGCTGAACATATATTGCCGGAATATAGCTCATATCTTGTTTGGAATTTGGTTGACCATGCAACTAAGTTTATAGTGTTTTCTGCTGCTCCTCCAGGACAAACCGGGTGTGGGCATATAAACCTTCAACCGTGGGATTATTGGGCAAATCTCTTCCGAGAGAATGGATGGGTGGAATCAGAAAAGTGGACAGAAAAATTGCGAAATATTTATAAAAGCTTATCGAGAAGAAGCAAGTATACCAACTTGCTTTCAAGGATGGTTCATGTATTTACAAAGGAGGTTATACTATGTTGAAGAAATCAGTTTGTTTGGAATGTCATAAGAAGTGGTACGGTTTAAAAGGAGAAGAAAACCAAAGTGGTGTCAAATGTTATCCTCCACTTGATGCAAATGAAGAAGATGAAATTATTCGACGTTTCGATGATGATTGGGAAAAAGGTTTAGTTTGGTGCCTTGGATGTAGTTATTTGTCAAGAGAAACCCATCCAGTGACAAATGACGGGAATTATAGCGCATTTATTCAAGTTGAAGGTGCGATTCCTGGATTTTGTCTATTTAAATCTCAACATATGACTGAAAGAGGGAAAGAAAGATTAGAACGGGATTTGAGGCAACGAGAAAACGAGGAAAATTGCAATGCGCGAAAAACTGTGTGAATATTTGAAAAGACATGGTGTTAGTGAATCTCTTGCAGATGAGATGCAAAATGCTTATTTTTTGAATGGTTTTGTTGGAGTTCGTTCTTTGGGATTGCCTGGAGAATTCGATTCTGATGAGATGGAAGAAATGGTTAAAAAATGGCAAAATGAGCAAAATGAGCAAAATGAGCATGAGAAACTTCTTGTTGATTTAATCAATAATCCACATTCACGAGAACAACTGGCAAAACATATGGTTACAAAAAAGAATTGGAAGACATGTCAGGAAATGCCACTGTCACCAAAAGAACTACAATCACAAAACACAATAAGATTTGCGAAATACAGAGTTAACAATATTAAAGAAGTCAAGTGCAAGGACAAGGAGATGAAAGAAGAGTATATTAATGTAGTTCTACAAAGAGATCTTTATGATCTGTTCCATCACATTACTTCTTTTGCTACTGGTAGTTTACTGTCATCAGATGTTGAGCTTTTGTATAATATCAAGAAGTTGAGAAGTTTATTAGATACCGATTATTATGAGGGGAAGTTGGATAATTTCTTTTTGTTAATTGTTGATTGGATGCAAAAAATGTTGGATACAGAGAAGAAGTGAAAAGAGGCTTTATTAGAGCATTGTGGGGCGTTTATGATGATAGTCATCGTATAACCAGGCGTCGTGCCGGTATTGACATTGATATTGAACGTATTGTTTCTTGTGAGCACACACAGCCATTTAAAACGTATGTAATGGGCAAGGACAATTTTAACAAAGCAATTGAACTTGGTGTTCAGGATTGTGAACTTTTGACTGATGACCCTGCTCCTTTTGATCTAATCAAACATCAGTACAGACACAAAATGGAAATTATCAAGCATGCAATGGAAGTCGATGGATACGACGAACTCGTTTATCTTGACTGGGATTGTGTTCCTATGAAGCGGTTGCCAGAAAATTTCTGGGAGGAACTAAGAAAGAAAGATGTCTTTCAGGCAACTCTACAGATTTATCGCAGGAAAAAGTGTCATTGGAGACCGGAAGAACAAAGAAAAGTTCCTAATGGTGGTTTTATCTATTTGCGAGATAGGTCGTTGCCAGCAGAAGCTATTCGCTGGTGGGAAAAGCTTAAGAAGCCAGACAACGACGAGCCCGCATGGGCAAGAGTGACAGATGAAATGATGGGTGGCTGGAATATTGAAGAGTACTGGAAGAGGTTTGAGATAATGTTTTGCAATCTTCACCGGTCCTCGCCGTATCCAAAAGAAAAATTGAAGCAGAAGAACGTTTGTTTTATTCATTATCAGGGGTGAATTGTTATGATTGATCTAGAAATACTAAAGAATAATCTTGATAGAATAGAAAAAGAGAAGAGTTGGCCAAAACACTTAGATCCATTGAGAGGTTTAAAAGGTGAGTTACGTAGGAAGGTTTTGGCTGGGTTAGCTGGTCATCGTTCTGGAGTATTAACAGAAGAAGAGTCTAAAACTGTCGCAGAAATTCAAGAACGGTTTGACCGTAAGTCATGAGTGTATATGATGTTTTGATTAAGTTTTTAAAATAGGTGCAATCATGAACGAACCAGAAATACAAGCTGTATCTGTCACTTTTGTTCAAGAAGGTAATACACTTGGAACAACCCAAGATTATGAATCTTTAACTATAGGTTTAGAGTTTCAATTGTCTGAAGAAGAAGGTCCATTTTTTGTTCTAAAAACAGAAGGATGGTCTTTCGATAATATTGGCGAATTGGAAAAGCTAATTAAAAGATGTGAAACTATTCTGGAAAAACAGTAATGTCAAAGACACTAACCATAACGGCATCTAACAGAAATCGATGGCAACCAGGAACTGATATAAGTGATTGGTTTGAGAAGTCTATTGAATCCCAAACAAACAAAGATTTTGAAGTTCTGATAGCTGATGGTGGTAGCGACAATTATGATGAACTGGTTCGATACTGTAAAGAAAGAACTGGTTCTGTCAAATTCAGAATCGTTCAATGTAAAATTGGTAAGCCTTTCGAACGTGCCAGATTGAATAACGTTGGTATTCGCAATTCGCGAACTCCGTATGTGTTATGTACAGATATGGATATTTGGTTTCATCGAGATTTGGTTAAGACCATTTTGTCTTGTTGTAATGAGAAAGTCTTTATAGAAGCGCGAACTTTATATTGGAAGCCTCAATTTGCTAATATGGTATACAATGGAAGTGTAGATGTCATGAATAATCCAGATTTAGCACGAGTTGGAAGAATTAAGAAGCGCACAACTGCTGGTGGCTGTCAGTGTGCTCATCGATATATATGGAATAAGGTTAGGGGATATAATGAAGATATAATTGGCTGGGGAAGCGAGGATCACGATTTGTTGCGTAGACTTAGAGATGCTGGGGTTAATATTAAATGGATATGTGAGGACAGGAGCAACGTCATGTTGTTTCATCAACCTCATGCAAAAGATAGCATTAAACAGGATTTAGTTTATCAAGAGAAAAACAAAAGAATTCTATATGAAAACAAGGATTGGACCTTTGTAAATCTAGAGTCATGGGGCGGTAAACCAACTAAATTGTGATGAGATATTTAGTATTAATAAGTCTTGTCCGTATGCGAATGAGAAGCATTAGGTCCCTGAATCTTTTATTGTTAACTGTTATATTCGCATGACAGTTGGAGCAGATAATCTCGCATTTCTCTATTTCATTTCGATGTCTCTCAAATGTCTTAATCTGCCCTTGAAAACTATATTTAGTGCATTCTTGTACTATTGTGCTGATTTGGTATTTTCTGTCTCTTTTATGATGAAAATCCAGGCAACGTGGGTCATCCAGTCCGCATATTGTACACGCTTTAAAGCCGAAGTGTTTCATAAGGTGTTGTTTGGTTTTAACATTTTTCTGTCTCATATGGTGATGCTTTGCATGGCAGTTTTCGCATAATACAGCACATAAATCTGCTTCTTCTTTGATTGTTTTCCACGCAAGATTTCGGTGTATTAAATTACTTATTGTGTCAGTTTTTGAGTTTTTATTAATGTGATGAAATTGCAGTTTAAATGGGTTTCTTTCTGAACAATTCCAGCATTCACCACCGAGGTGATTAATTGCAGCTAATTTTTTGGCCCAGCGTTCGGCAAAGAGATGATCGCCAGCTGTATAAATAGATCTATTGCAATAGGAACTAGAAAGTTGTAATGTGCTTTGAACACATTTTACGCTACATTTGGTTTTTCTACTAAGTTCTTGCAAAGATCGACTTTTCTTCCATATTCTAAGCCATTTTGCTACCCGCTTTCTTAATGGACTATTTTTAATATAGATGTTTTTCTTTATCATATTTCTTTGTCTATAAATACTTGTGCAATACGTTTTTGAATATAATAGTAATTTTTCAATTTGATGTCTCTTTATGTTTAGTTCTTGAGCCGTCTCTCGTACGCTGTGGTTTTTCCTCCAAGAATTTAGGCATGTAGCTATTCTATGTCGTTTTTCTTTTGTTTTTGTATCCATTGATCAAGAATCCTCCTGATTAGCTCAGCCATAGATATATCATTTTCTTTCGTGTATCTTGACAGAAACTCTTTTTGTTTTTTAGTAAGACAAATTTGAGTCCTTTGTAGTTTCACATTACATCTCCTTTACATTGTACTGATGTATACTTCTTAATTATTTTGAGGATTCCTTTTGTATAATATCATATAGTAAGGAAAAGGTGGGAAAATGGGTTTTTGGAGCTTTTGTCTTGTTGTGTTGGCGAGTGTTTTAGCGGGGCTTTTTTTAATGTTTATTAAGTGGTTCTTGCCCAAAACGTGGAAGGAAATATGCCGTAAATGGAATTCATTTCAAGTTAATCAGCTTATGACAATAAGGATTAGTCGCCAGCTTGTATTGTGTGTATATAAGATGTGCTGGGAGGACACTAAAGATTTGATAGCATGGATACATGGCGGCATGAAGAATCCGGGTTCTTTTCGTTTTACTTATATGTCAAATAACAAGTATAATGCACATTTTGGTATTATTGCAGAGATTGGAAAGTGTAAGGAAAAAGATCCGAGATTGTATGCTTATGGCATTTCTAATGTGACACTTTTGTATAAAGAAAACAAAACTCAACGAAGCGCAATAAGTATATATGATCTACATAGGGTTGGACTATCAGGGTTTTGCAAGTGGCTTTATTGTATTGATATTAAGATTGTATATTTGTGGATGTGGATTCTTAAGAAGCTAAAAACGGAGTTGACATGAGTTTTACTGTTAATCCAAATGGGTGGGGGGTAAGAAGTGAAAATAATATCTATAGCAACTGACCAAAAACAAGTCATGAAAGATTGGTTTGTGAAACGCACAAAGAAACACATCAGTCTTGTAGGAAAATATTGCCACTTGATTATGGAGGCATTTGGTGCGTTTGAAGAGCTTGAGAGCCGGATTAAGGTTCATGATCAAACTAAGTTTGAATATCCTGAGCTTGAACCTTACATTTATACAACGTGGAAGTATAAGTGCAAAGATAGCGGAGAAGATTTTGAGAAATGCAATCCTCCAGATGATATAGATAAGCAGATGAAACGGGCAACTCTTCACCACATATTCAATAACAGTCATCATCCGGAATTTCATTTGCCAAAAGAGAAGCAGACAGAGGATGTTCTTAATTCTGGTGACAGAGATAAGCCAGGGAATACATTAGTAGACGCTGAAGGTATGCCAGATATTGACATAGCAGAAATGGTAGCCGATTGGTGTGCAGTCTCGGCAGAACGCAACACAGATCCAAATGTCTGGGCGCGCACGAATATAGGACATAGATGGCGGTTTTCTGACGTGCAGACCGATTTGATTTACGAAATCATTAGAAAAATATGGATATGAATATGGCACGATATATTATAGAAGATACTACATGCAGTCGATATTTGAGAAGTTTTAGCGAAAATAAACCATGGGGAAAATGGATTGAAGAGTGTCATGTTGCTTATGAAAACAATGGTGCTGAATTGTTGACTTCTGTCAAGAAACCGATGACATTTGAAACAATAGAACAGGCTAAGTTAATTGTGGATAAAATGCTGAATGCCAGCTTCTCGCTTCATTAAGGTATTCTGGTGGTTATGTTGCAAATCAAAATGGGTGGGGAGGTTTAAAATTCATCTGATGAATATAATTAAATTTAAAAAAGTGAGGCGAAATGAACAAAATAAAGTATAAAAAACAAGTGCAATATGTCATATTTGATATGATTTGTGGTAGTTATTTGAAAAAATTTAGTGATAACGAGCCATGGGGGGAATGGCTTGAAGATGATGGATTTCATGCTGTTAAAGATTATAATATTGTTTATGGACATAATAGTGATGAATCGTTTACTTTTGTAAAGGAACCGATGACATTTGAAACAATAGAACAGGCTCAGTTAATTGTGGATAAAATGCTGAATGCCATTAGAGATGGAGAATGGGATGATGTTGAGGATTGTGAAGGATTTTCTGAAGATCAGGTTTGTTTTACAATTCTTGAAGCAAAAACTGGCTACTATGTATGTTTAATTGAGAGGTAAAAATGGAGGTAAAAATGGAAGAAAAAATATGCGAAAGGTGTAATGGTCACAAGATTGCCAAAGTGCTGTCAAAAAGTCCAGACGGATATTCTGTATTCATTAACGATGTTGAATATATCAATCCAGTTGCAAACAATATGTTTGATGGAGAATATCTAGAATTTTCTGTGTGTCTTGATTGTGGATTGGTTCAGGGTGATTTTCCTATTCAAATAGATTCAGATCCTTTTGTTCCACAGCCACTTCAGCCAGAGACTCATGTTGATCCTGAGACATTTTTCCGAGATTGTTTTAACCATGATTGCGGTTCGGATAATCTTCTCTCCGCAGATAATCCAATGATGTTGAGGTTAGGTTATGTGTGCAAAAAATGTGGCTGGAGGGCTGATATGTCGATCAGAAAGTTTAAAGGTGGTGATTGGGGAGAATTTTCGCATCTTAAAGAGAAAATTATGACCATGGAAGGACGAAATAGTATATTCAAGGATGGCAATAATGGATAAAAGAGAATATAGGAACCAAGCGCTTATTGAATCGATAGAGAAAATTGCAGATGAGATATGCTCGGAGAAAACAAGCAATCATCACAGAGATAAGTTCTTCCCCTTGTTGATTGAGAAGCTTGGATTGAAGCGTGGTGCTGAAGTAGGTGTTGATAAGGGTGAATTCTCGTACCATATACTTTCCAAAACAGACATGGAAATAATGTACTGTATTGATCCATGGATAGACGATTTCGGCTCTGATCACAAGCCAGATTATTATGACCCGGACGGTAATGTCAGAATGACACAGGCCATGAATACTCTGGCAGAGTTTGGTGACAGAGCTAAGTTGATTAGGAAAACAAGCGTGTGTGCTTCAGGGGATTTCAATAACAATTCATTGGATTTTGTATATATCGATGGTGACCATAGTCTTGAAATGCTATTGGATTTGTATGCGTGGGTTCATAAAGTTAGAAAAGGAGGTATTTTGTCTGGTCACGATATGAAAGATGGCAGAAATTCTGGAATTATGGATTATTGGGGGTTGCAATTAGACTATCAGGTAAAAACTTGCGTTGAATATTTCTGTAGACGATATGGTTTTAAACTTAATGTGATTGGGGGAAGAATATTGTCTTGGTGGTTCGTAAAGAATTATTAAGAAAAGTACATAAAAATAAAGGAATTTATTTTTCAATTTTGAAGTTAGTGGTATGAAAGATATAAAGTATAATTTTAATGTTAAGTTATCTGAGGATGATCATAATATAATTTCTGAGCTTAAGGAGAAATATGCTATTAATATTTCTCAGGCGTTTAAGTTATTCTTAATAGATCTTTTGCAAAAGATGAGAGATGTTTATGAAAAGGAAGACGGTTAGAGTATTTGAGTATAGACCTGAATTAAGAGACGAATGGGATTGGGACATAAATATTGGTTTAAACCCATACCAATTGACTTATGGTAGCAATAAGATTGCATGGTGGAAATGTCAACGTGGTCATCACTGGAAGTCTGCAATAGCGAAACGAACAATAAGAGGAGACGGCTGTCCCCAATGTCCTAAATCTTTATGTCAAAACGGACATTCGTTGCAAGATGAGAATCCGAAATACTTGTCAGAATGGAGTCCACAAAATCTTATTACTCCTGCGCAAATATCTTTCTCATCATCGAAAAAAGTTTTATGGGAGTGCGATAGGGGGCACGAGTGGAAAACATCGCCCAAGAATAGAAAAAGA
>JGI10211J34971_10002028_pt1 | contig 16684 bp, 17 predicted proteins | sample Etolagsediment_FD_34971 | JGI IMG/M metagenome (IMG submission 34971) | reverse complement strand
GGTTTCGCGTCTATATGTGGGCGCACATCATTATGGGCTGGGTCTTCACCACCATCGCGGTGGCGGGTTTTGCCGGGTTGATCAAAAAGGATTGAGAGTGAGGGGTGGCGCTTACGATGACGCGGTAGGCGGCTCCGTCCTCAACCGTCATCAACTCAGATCGCGATTTATGAAATGTATTCATATTTTGATGATGGGCGGTGTGTCATTGCGAACGAAGTGAAGCAATCCAGGGCCACCCGTTCCGCCCCAGCGCTGGATCGCCACGCACCCTCTGGGCGCTCGCGATGACACTCTTTCCTTTTGTCATGCGCGGGCATGACCCGCGTATCCACGCCTTCGCTTCCATGTGGTGCACCTAAGACGTGGATGACCGGATCAAGTCCGGTCATGACGAAGCACAAAGACCGTTTAGACCCGCAGCCATCCCCGCTCCTAAGCCTCCCCATCTCCCCCAGGCCTTGCGAAAGTGCCGTTTCGCGGCTATCTCTGTTTGAGTTTGTTTCCGGTCTAAAAAGGGGATGCTCGCATGGGGCGCATTTTAACGGCGTATTATCGCGCCTTTGGTCAGTTGTCCGATCCGAAGACGCGGTCCGTGGTGTGGACCTCCATTGCGTTGTCCTTAGGTATTTTTGTGGCCCTCTATGTGGCGCTTTATCTGGCCCTGAAACTCACCACCTTCATCGCCATCGGCCCGTTGGAGATGTTTTTCGATTTCATCGCCCAGGCGGGCGTGATGGTGCTGACGTGGTTTTTGTTCCCCGCCGTGGTGACCTCGGTGGGTTCGCTGATGTTGGACAAAGTGGTAGACGCGGTGGAAGAGCGTCATTATCCGGACCGCGCCCCGGCACCGGGCGTCACCTTTGCCGAGGGCATCGGTCCGGCGTTGAAGTTTTTGGGCGTCACGGTGGGCTTGAACCTGTTGTGTCTGCCGTTGTTGCTGACGCCGCTGTTCCCGTTTGTCTATTACGCGCTCAACGGGTATCTGCTCAGCCGGGAATATTTTGAAATGGTGACGCTGCGCCGTTTGACGTTATACGACGCCCAAGCCATGCGCATCCGCTGGCGGGTACCGCTGTTTATGGCCGGGGTCGGGTTTGCCTTTATGCTGACGGTTCCGATTTTGAACCTGTTGGCCCCCATCATCGCCACGGCGGCCACCGTGCATTTGTTTGAAGCGTGGCGCAGCAAGGATAACGTGGCGGAAAAGCCCCTGCGTGCCGATAAAACTCTGCGCGGTGCCAAAAGTGATGTTATCGTTCAGCCAGATTTATCCGGGGACGACACGTCCCCCACCAAAACATAATGACCAAAACATAACGGATTTTTCATGCGCTCTTTTTTCCCCCTTGCCGCCGCCGCATTGGCGCTCAGCGCTTGCGCCCAGCCGTCCGCCAGTCCGGCCCCGGTGACGACCTTAACTCCAGTGCAAGACCAGCCAGCGAAGCCCAAAATCACCACCGCCCAATTGCTGGGCCAGGGTGGTTCATGGGTGGAGGCGCACTTGGGCGAGCCTGCGTTTGTGCGCTCTGAGCGCACCGCCAACATCTGGCAGTACAAAAACGATGTCTGTGTGCTGAATGTGTTTTTATATGCCGACGACGATGCGCAAAAAGAGGGCAAAGCCCGTGTACTGCACTTTGACGCCCGCGATGCCCAAGGCACCAACACCGACCGCGACACCTGCCTCAGCGCTCTACAAGACTGATCCCAAACACGAATGGGTTAGACGCCCAATTTCGTTTCGATTGCGTCCCAAATTTTTTCTTCAATGGCAATGCCGTCAAAACGGCGGATTTCTTGTAATCCGGTGGGCGACGTGACGTTGATTTCAGTTAAGTACTCGCCAATCACGTCGATGCCCGCAAACAACAGCCCGCGCGCCGATAAATCATCGCCGATGGTGCGGCAGATGTGCAGGTCGCGCTCGGTCAGTTTGCTGGGTTCCGGCGTCCCGCCCGCGTGCATGTTGGAGCGCGCTTCGCCGTCTTGCGGGACCCGGTTGATGGCGCCCACGGGCTTGCCGTCGACCAAAATGATCCGCTTGTCGCCTTGGCGCACGTCTTTTAAGTAGGCCTGCACGATGATCGGTTCACGATTTGCGGCAAAAAACATTTCCAACAACGAGCTTAAATTTTCATCGCCGGGTTTGACGTGAAACACCCCCGCACCGCCGTTGCCATAAAGCGGCTTAACGATGATATCTGAGTGCTTTTCGCGAAACGCTTTGATGGCCGAAACGTTGCGCGACACCAACGTTGGCGGCACCAGATCGGGAAAACGCGTGATGTAAAGCTTTTCTGAATTGTTGCGCACTTCGGTGGGATTGTTCACCACCAAGGTCGTCGGCGGCAGCATGTCGAGCAAATAGGTGGTGGTGATGTAAGCCATGTCAAACGGCGGGTCCTGGCGCAGCCACACCACGTCAAAGGTCGACACGTTCATCAATTCAGCCGTGCCCAAGGTGCAGTGATTGCCCAGTTCCCGGCGCAATTGCAGCCGTTGCGCCCAGGCCATAACCCGGCCGTCTTCGACCATCAGGTCGTTGGGATGATAAAAAAACAACTCATGCCCGCGCCGCTCGGCCTCCAGGCCAATCGCAAACGTTGAATCGGCATCGATGTTGACGTCGGCGATGTGGTCCATCTGTAAGGCGACTTTGAGGCTCATGGCGTGTCTTTCCGCTGCGGTGGGGTTAATCTTTTTTCACGAGATGGCGCAAGTTCTGCACCATCTGTGAAGCGCTATAGCGGTGTGCATCGTTGCCCGGCAAGTCTAAAAATCGTTCCAGGGCGTTAATGGCGTCGACAAAATGGTCCATACGGGCATGGATCAGGCCCAATTCCCGCCACAACCGCGCTTCGTTGGGCGCCACCAGCAACGCCCCTTCCACCGCCAGGACCGCGGCTTCGGGCCGACCATAACGCAAATGTTCCGACATCAACGTACGCTGCAAGCGCAGCAACATCTGGCGGCTGTCCAGTTCGGGCAAATCGTTAGGCGTCAATTCACCTTGGGCGCCTTGATGGTCTTTGAGCAAGTCGCGCAAATCCCGCGCATCTAAGGTGTTGCCGCCGTCAAAGGGGTCCACCAGCACCCGCCCGCCGGCGGACTGCACGGCCACAAGGGTGCGGGGCAAAAAGTCGAGAATTTGCACCCGGCGTCCCAGAGCCCTCAGCAGATGGCCGTACAAAATGGCCAACACCAAGGACCCCCCACGACGCTGGTCGATGGTGCGCGCCAAGTTGGCCCCGTCTGTACGATGGGCCGGGTCTGTCGTTCCGCCATACCCGTAACGCCGCGCCAAAATCTGTTGTACCGCTTCCAAAACGAGACCGTCATCGTGCTGGTCTTGAGCCACATACGCTTGCGCATCGTGAACAAGGGCCGTCAAATGACGGCGGTAAGCTTCGATGTTCAAACCCGGCTCAGCCCATTTGGCCAGCCACAGGGCGGCGTCGGCCAAGTCGATTTCATCGGCATTTTGAAAACCGAGTTGGCGCAAAGCCGTTTGGGCGCTCACAGAGTCCATCGCTTATGATCCTGGTTTTGGCAACGGGTCCTTAACCCGCACATGGCTGACAATGCGCTGCACATAATCGATCGAGCGCGCATGGTCTTTGACCCGTTGCAACTCCCCATCGTCTTGGGCAATGCCCAGCAGGTAAACCGTTCCACCAACCGTTTCGATCACGTAATTTATAGCAAGGATGCGTTCGTCAAAGGTCAGCTTGGCTTCCAACTGGGTGGTGATCCAGGCGTCGCGGGCGGTGTCGAGCAGACCGCCGTCTTGGGTGACATGGATTTCATTGATGACGTCCTCAACCCCCGCAACGCTCCACGCCAGGCGCACAGCGTCGGCGCGCTCCTGTTCGGTTTTCACCTGCCCGGTCAGCAGCACCCGGCTTTCATACACTTCAACGCTGATGTTGGTGAAAATGTGATGATCGGTTCGGGCAAATTCGCCCAAAATGCGGCTGGACAAGGCGACGTCACGGGCGACGCCATCTATACCGCGTTCTTGATACGCCGCGATCCCCGCGCCCGCGCCCGCACCGATCACAACGCCGACCGGACCGCAAGACGCGGTGCTCAAAGCGGCTGCCAAAAGTGTTGCGAGCGCTGCGCCCCGCACAACGGAAGAATTCAGAACCATATCCTGTACGTTCCCAGCAATTGATTTGGACCTCAGTTTAGGCGTTGATGGTTAATAAATATGTACCTTCTCGCGCCTTTTGGCCCGTTAGGCACTCTGGCTTTGTTCCGTTAGGCACTCTGGCTTTGTTCCGTTAGGCACTCTGCCAGGCATCGCGCAAGATGGTGACGCTGAGCGGTCCCGTCACCAAGGCCACGTCGAAGCGCACGTCGCACGCTTGCAGGGCTGAGTTGTGCATCAAAAACAATTCCGCCGCGCGTTGCACCCGACGACGTTGGGGAAGACTCACGGCTTCGGCGGCTTGGGCTTTGGTGGCGCGTGCCTTGACTTCGATAAAACAAATCATGTTGGCGCGCCGGGCGATCAAATCGATCTCCCCCACCTGGGTTTTAAAATTGTGCGCCAAGATGCGGTGTCCGGTCAGGCGCAGGACCAGTGCGGTGAGATGTTCCGCCCACCGTCCGCGACGTTGAGCGCGCATTTTTGCGGGCGCTTTTTGAACCGATGGTTTGCCCATGGAAGAGACCTGTTCGTCTTGATAAAATAAGGGGCCAAAATATTGACGCTTTTCCCGCGTATGTATTCGCGGCTATAAAGAGTATCAGGTTTTTGAGGAGGCTCCAGGCCGTTGATGTTGCATCTGAACAGAAAAAATTCGCCAATTGGGGCTGTGCTGCGATTTGGCGTTGTCATCACCCTGCTCGGCACCGTGGTAGCCGGTTGTGAGCCCCTTGCCATCGGCGGCAAACCTCAGCTGTCCAATCCTCAACCGACTCAATCTGCCTCAGTCCAAACATCGGGCCAAACGCCTGCGCACAACTCTCACGTTGCCTCTGCCGGCGTTGGCCCGCAAGGGGGCTATGATCGCACCCCCTTGCCGCGCCCGCCTTCTTTGCCGTCGCTGGACGATTTGATTGGTCGTATTCCACAGGCCACATCTCAGTCCGATGGGACTGCAGGGGCAGGCGAACCCCCGGTCATTCCGCTGGCGCGGGGTTTGCGCGTGGCCATCTTGTTGCCCTTGAGCGGTACCAACCAACGGGTCGGCTCAGCCATGCTGAACGCCGCACAAATGGCGCTGTTTGAATTTGCCGGGTCCGGTTTTGAAGTGTTGGTTCACGACACCCAAGGCACCCCCGAAGGGGCCCGCGAAGCGGCCCGTCTGGCCATTGCCGACGGCGCACAAATGATCATCGGGCCGTTGTTGTCCACGTCTGTGCGCGCGGTGTCCGACCAAGCCATCGCCGCCAGCGTTCCGGTGGTGGCCTTTTCATCTGACCGCACCATTACTGAGCCAGGTGTTTACACCATGGGCTTTTTCCCCAGCGACGAAGTCAAGCGCGTGGTCGAATACGCCCGCTCCAAGGGTGCGGAACGCTTTGCCTTGCTGGCACCGCGCGGTGCCAATGGCGAAGCGGTTTCCAAGGCGCTCAACGCTTCGGTTTGGGCGGCGGGCGGTTTTGTTGTGCAAAGTGAGTTTTACGACCCTCAGCTCAGCGATTTTTCCGAACCGGTCAAACGCATTGCCCATTACGACGAGCGACGCGCCGCGCTGTTGCAACAGCGCGCAAGCCTGGAAGCGCACGGTGATGAAGTGTCCCTGTTGGCGCTGAAGCGTTTGGAAAATCTGCAAACGCTCGGTGAAGTGCCGTTTGATGCCTTGTTGTTGGCGGACGGTGGCAAGCGCTTGATTGCGGTGGCGGCCATGTTGCCTTATTACGATATCGATCCGAAAAAAGTTAAAATCCTCGGCACCGGTCAGTGGGATGCGGTCGGACTGGGCGCGGAACCGGCGTTGGTTGGCGGGTGGTACGCCGCCCCCGACCCCACCGTGCGGAAAATCTTTTCCGACAAATATCTCGCCGCTTACGGCATTCGTCCGCACCGTCTGGCGACGCTGGCTTATGACGCCACCGCGCTGGCGGTGGTGCTGGGCGCACAAGACACCCCCCAACCCTACAGCCCGGAGGTGTTGGCCCAAGCGAGCGGTTTTGCCGGTCGCGATGGTATTTTCCGCTTTTCTCCATCGGGGGCTGTCGAACGCGGTCTTGCCGTGTTGCAGGTACAAGACAAAACGACCCGCGTCATCGATCCGGCACCAAAAGCTTTTCCCTAAAACGAGTTTAAGGCCTTTTAGTCGGGCTTTGAGGTCGCTTGGGGTTCGTCCAACAACCGCGCGATCAAGGTGTTGAGCATCAAACGCCCCGCCGCCGTGGCGGCCAGGCGCTGACCATCAAAGTCGATCAATTGGGCGGTTTGCAGGTCAAACAAGGCATCGGTATTGAGCGCTTGGGTGAGCTCTTGACCGCATTGACGGGCAAAACGCCCCGCGTCGATGCCATCTGTCAGTCGCAAGCCGGACAGCACCAATTCTTCCAGACGTTCTCTCTGTCCCAATTCACGAACTTTGGCGGTGGCATGACCGTCCCGGGCAACGGCGGCCAACCATTTTGTCGGATCGGCCATTTGGTGGGTGGCGCGGGTGGTCCCTGAGGTGCTGAGGCGACCATGCGCGCCGGGGCCGATGCCGATGTAATCGCCGCCCTGCCAATAGGTCATGTTGTGGCGACTTTCTTGGCCCGCCCGCGCATGATTGGACACTTCATAGGCCGACAATCCAGCCTCTTCGCACATTTCCTGGGTCATTTCATAGAGATCCGCGCCCAGGTCTTGATCGACTTCGCCAACGTTTTGGCGGAAAAACGCCGTGCCGGGCTCGATGGTCAGTTGATACAGGGACAGGTGATCTTCAGCCAAAGCCAAGGCCCGTTCCAGCTCATCGGCCCAATCGCCCTGGCCTTGACCGGGGCGGGCGTAGATAAGATCGAAGGTGAAACGTTCAAAAATCGCACTGGCGATGTCCAGGGCCCGGAGCGCCTCATCCACCGAATGCTCCCGGCCAAGGGCTTGTAAATCCGCATCATTTAAGGCCTGAACGCCAACCGATACACGGTTCACGCCAGCCTCGCGAAAGGCTCGGAATTTGGCCGCTTCGATGGAGGTCGGGTTGGCCTCAATGGTGATTTCGCACCCGTTTTGAAGGCTCCAATGGGTGCGGGCGGCCTCAATAATGGCCTGAACGGTATCGGGCGACATAAGGCTTGGGGTGCCGCCGCCAAAAAAAAGACTGCCGAGCGGACGGCCTTTCGTTTGCTCTGCGTAATGATCCAACTCACGCAAAATGGCCTCGCGATAAGCCCTTTGATCGCTGTCCGCGGGGGCAAGGGCGCGCGAATTAAAATCGCAATAGGGGCACTTGGACAAACACCACGGCCAATGCACATAGAGCGCCAAGGACTCATGGGGTGCGACCAAAGATTTTTCAGCGGACTTATTAGCGGACATGGGAGGCGGTCCATTTCAGCACATTTCGGCACAAACGCCAGCTTTGAGCGTCCTAGGTTCAGGCATCGGCCCAGGTGGGTCAATCCCCAATTGTGATGGAATAAGGGTAAACGCCATGAAATTTTTAAGACGGCTCGCCACAGCGGCCTTTGTCTGTGCGCTGCTGACCAGCCTGTCACAAACGCCTGGCTTTGCTGAGAATGGCGTTTTTGTATGCACCTTGGCCAACGGCAAAAACGTGCCGATTGTGCTGGACACCACCTTGCAAAACATCGCCGTCGCCAACCGCGATGCCCAAGGGCGGCTCACCATCGTTGCCAATCCCAAAGTGATGGCGGCATTTCAACCCGCCACCCGGTGGTTTTGGCTGGCCCACGAATGCGCACATCATCAATTGGGCCACACCTTGGGCCACTATGGTGCTGAGCGCGAACAAGAAGCCGATTGTCTGGCCGCCAAACAAATGGTGAAAAACAACCAGATGAGCGGCAACGATTTACAAGCCATCGAAGACGACATCTCACAGGTGCAAAGCAGCTCCGCCGCCTACCTCCCCGGCCCCGCCCGCGCCGCCGAAATCACCGACTGCGTGCGGGCGCAGGTGAAGGAAGGCCAGAACGACTGAGGTTTAGCGCTCAATCCGGTTCAAAACACGCCGCGACGAGTTTTTTGAAGGCGTTGGCGCGGTGGCTTATGACGTGTTTTTGGGCCGGGTCCATTTCGGCGAAGGTGGTCTCAAAGCCTTGGGGAATAAAGGTTGGATCGTAACCGAAACCTTTTTCACCGCGTGCTGGCCAGGTCATGGTGCCCAGCACCTGGCCTTCAAAACTTTCCACGTGTCCATCCGGCCACGCCAGGCTCAGCGCACAGGCAAAATGGGCAGAGCGGTCAAGGCTGGAATCTTTTTTGAGCGCGGCGCAGAGCGCTTCTTCAACTTTTTTCATGGCGATCGTAAAATCTTTGCCCGGTCCGGCCCAGCGCGCCGAATACACACCGGGCTCTCCATCCAAAGCGTGCACGCACAACCCCGAATCGTCCGCCAAGGCGACGTGACCGCTGGCTTTGGCGGCGGCCAGAGCTTTGATTTCAGCATTTTCGATAAACGTGTCGCCATCTTCAATGGGTTCAGACAAGCCAAAATCGTGCGCCGACATCACACTGGCCCCAAAAGGCGCCAACAGAGCGCCGATTTCGCGCACTTTGCCGGGGTTATGACTGGCGATGACCAAAGCACCGCCTGCAAATTTACGCGCCATGGGAGATTATTCCAGTTCGAGAATCTGGCGTTGCAATTCGACCAATTCAGCGACACCTTTTTTGGCCAAGCCCATCAATTCCATGAACTGATCTTCGGAAAACGGACTATCTTCGGCGGTGCCTTGAATTTCGACGATGCCTTTGGCCCCGGTCAGCACAAAGTTGGTGTCGGCTTCCGCTGAGCTGTCTTCCAAGTAATCGAGATCGAGTACGGCATTTTGTTTGTACAAACCACAGCTGACCGCCGCGACTTGATCGATCAGCGGCACGCTGGGTAGCAAACCGCGCTCCACCGCGCTGCGCAACGCCAGATGCAGCGCCACATACGCGCCGGTGATGCTGGCCGTGCGGGTGCCGCCATCGGCTTGGATGACATCGCAATCGACGGTGATCTGCATTTCACCCATGGCTTCCAGATCGGTAACGGCGCGTAATGATCGCCCGATCAGGCGCTGAATTTCCTGGGTGCGGCCCGATTGTTTGCCGCGTGCGGCTTCGCGTTGCATGCGGGTGTTGGTGGCGCGCGGCAACATGCCGTATTCGGCCGTTACCCAGCCTTTGCCTTGACCGCGAATCCACGGCGGCACCCGTTCTTCCAGGGTCGCCGCGCACAAAACATGGGTGTCGCCAAATTTGATCAGGCATGATCCTTCGGCATGCTTGGCAAAACCGATTTCAAGGCTTACGGGGCGCATCTGGTCGAGCGCACGGCCACTGGGTCTCATATGTTCATCCTCAATCTTTAAAATCTGCGTCAAGCTACCCGCCTGGACGCGTTGCGTAAAGCGCGCAATTGACGCCGCCGACGATTGACGCCCCTGTGCGGCAGGACTACTTTCGAGGCACATAAAAGATAGAGAGCGCCAACGCCCTATGATCACGGATCTCAACGACAGGTCTCGCGAAGTTTTTCGCCGCATCGTCGACGCCTATCTGCAAACCGGCGATCCGGTGGGCTCGCGCACGCTCAGCCGTCAGCCCGGCTTGAATATTTCTCCCGCCACCATTCGCAACGTCATGGCCGACCTGGAAGACGCCGGCTTGTTGTTTTCACCGCACACGTCGGCGGGACGGTTGCCCACCGAAATCGGCCTGAAATTGTTTGTCGACGGGATTTTGGAAGTCGGCAACTTGACCCGCGAAGAACGTCAATCCATCGAAGGTGAATGCAAAGCCACCGGTCAATCGGTCGAAGGCATTTTGCAAAACGCCACCCAGGCGCTATCGGGCCTGTCGCATTTGACCGGGCTGGTGGTGGCCCCCAAAAGTCACGCGCCGTTGAAGCATATTGAATTTGTCGCGTTAAGCCCGGGGCGTGCTCTGGTGGTATTGGTCACAGAAAACGGTGTAGTGGAAAACCGCATCATCGAGATCCCTTTGACCGTGCTGCCCAGCGCCTTGGTCGAAGCGACCAATTATTTATCCAAGCGCTTGGTCGGGCGGACCTTGATCGACGCTTTGGATGAGATCAAGGCCGAGCTGACCTCCCACCAAGCCCAACTGGATGCCCTCACCAGCAAGGTGGTCGAAGAGGGCTTGGCGGTGTGGGCCGGAGGCGCACCGCAAAGTTCCCTGATCGTGCGCGGACAAGCCAATTTGTTGGAAGACCGCGACGCGGCGGCCGACTTGGAACGCATCCGCGCCCTGTTCGAAGCGCTGGAAACCAAAGAAAGCATGGCGCGTTTGATCGAAACCACGGACACCGCCAACGGCGTGCAGATTTTCATCGGCGCCGAAAACAATCTGTTCGGCATGTCGGGATGCTCCTTGATCGTCGGACCGTACCGCGACACCAAAGAACGCATCATCGGCACCATCGGCGTCATCGGCCCGACGCGCATGAATTATGCCCGGATCATTCCCATGGTGGATTATACCGCTAAGCTGGTGGGACGATTAATTGGCTGATTACGGGTTGATTGATCCGCAAAATAGGCTAAATACCTTCCCAACACGGGTCCCAATCCCTGCCCCTTTTTCTAATCAAGGTGAACGATGAACACTGAGAACGAAGTTTCAGCGGACGAAACCTCTGAGCCGACAGATCAAGATCTGCGCCAAGATTTGCGCAAGGCTCAGGCCGACGCCCAACACGATTCAGAACGCGACGCCGAAGTGGAAGCGTTTGAAGCCGAGGGTGTGGTCGAGCCTGAAGCGGAAACCGACGCCGCAGCGGGCGGGCCCGATTTTGCCCGCGAAGTGCAAGAGCTGAAAGACAAGCTGTTGCGCGCCATGGCCGAAGCCGAAAACACCCGACGCATCGCTGCCCGGGAAAAAGCCGACGCCAGCAAATATGCCGTCGTCAACTTTGCCCGCGACATTGTCCGCGTTGCCGACAATTTGGGTATGGCGATGATGATGGTGAGCGAAGAGGCGCGCAAAGAGGACAAAAACCTCGACAATTTGTACATCGGCATCGACATGACCATGAAAGAACTGCTGAGTATCTTTGAAAGCCACGGCATCAAACCAGTGCCCACCGTGGGTCAGCCGTTTGATCACAACATCCACGAAGCGGTTCAACAGCTGGAAAACAAAGACGTGCCGAACAACACCGTTCTGCATGCCCTACGCGGCGGTTTTACCATCCAGGACCGTCTGCTGCGCCCGGCTCAGGTGGTGGTGTCCACCGGCGGCCCGAACGGCGAAGCCCCGTCTGAATCGCCTGCGCAAAATCAAGGCGAAGGCAAAGAGCACGCTTATGAAGCCGAAGCCCCTGAATCCGGACAGCAGATTGATCAGGAAACCTAGTCGTCCCCATTAAATGTATGGGTTTTGTGCATTTCAAGCGTTGCGCGGCGAAAAACACGCGCTTATATACCAGCCAAAGCCAATTTGACGTCTCGTTTAAGCGTTAAAGTTGGCATGTGAAAAAACTGTAAACAAGAGCAATTCGGGGCATCGGCACACAGCACGAGCCCCCTAAACCCGAGGGAACAGATGCGGAGCTTGAAAGCCAAGGCCGCAGATGTCCGCCTAAGACGGAGAGAAAATTATGAGTAAGGTTATCGGCATTGATTTAGGCACCACCAACTCGTGCCTCGCATTGATGGATGGTTCGGACCCCAAGGTCATTGAGAACGCAGAAGGCGCGCGCACCACGCCGTCGATTATTGCGTTCACCAACAGTGGCGAACGTCTGGTGGGTCAGCCCGCCAAGCGTCAAGCGGTCACCAATCCGGAAGACACCCTGTTCGCCATCAAACGTTTGATTGGCCGTCGCTTTAACGATCCGCTCACCAAAAAAGATATGGGCCTGGTGCCTTATAAAATCGTCGAAGGCGATAACGGTGACGCTTGGGTCGAAGCCCAGGGCAAAAAGTACAGCCCCTCGCAGATTTCTGCGTTCTTGCTGCAAAAAATGAAAGAAACCGCCGAAAGCTATTTGGGCGGCCCGGTCACCCAGGCGGTGATTACGGTCCCGGCGTACTTCAACGACAGTCAACGCCAAGCCACCAAAGACGCGGGTAAAATCGCCGGCTTGGAAGTGCTGCGCATCATCAACGAACCCACCGCTGCGGCACTGGCTTATGGGCTGGATAAAAAGAGCGGCGGCACTGTGGCCGTTTATGACTTGGGCGGCGGCACCTTCGATATTTCCGTGTTGGAAATCGGCGATGGCGTGTTTGAAGTTAAATCCACCAACGGCGATACCTTCTTGGGCGGTGAAGATTTTGACCATTCCATCGTTGAGTATCTGGCCGAAGAATTCAAAAAAGAAAACGGCATCGACCTGCGCCAGGACCGCTTAGCCCTGCAGCGTTTGAAAGAAGCTGCGGAAAAAGCCAAGATTGAACTGTCCAGCGCCACCCAGACCGACGTGAACTTGCCGTTCATCACCGCCGATGCCTCTGGGCCGAAGCACTTGAACGTCAAATTGACCCGCGCCAAGCTGGAAGCTTTGGTCGGCGATTTGATCAAACGCACCGTCGGCCCGTGCCAAGCGGCGTTGAAAGACGCCGGCGTGAAGGCTTCTGAAATCGACGAAGTGATCTTGGTCGGCGGCATGACCCGCATGCCCAAGGTTCAAGAGGTGGTCAAAGAAATCTTCGGTCGTGATCCGCACAAAGGTGTGAACCCCGACGAAGTCGTCGCCATCGGCGCCGCCATCCAAGGTGGCGTGCTCAAAGGCGAAGTCAAAGACGTGTTGTTGTTGGACGTCACGCCCCTGAGCCTCGGCATTGAAACGCTGGGCGGCGTGTTCACCCGCTTGATCGATCGCAACACCACCATCCCGACCCGCAAATCCCAGGTGTTTTCCACCGCCGAGGACAATCAGAGCGCGGTCACCATTCGGGTGTTCCAGGGCGAACGCCAGATGGCTGCCGACAATAAAATCCTCGGCCAGTTCGACTTGGTGGGCATTCCCCCCGCACCGCGCGGCATGCCTCAGGTTGAGGTGACCTTCGACATCGACGCCAACGGCATCGTCAACGTTTCGGCCAAGGACAAAGCGACTGGCAAAGAACAGCAGGTTTCGATCCAAGCGTCGGGCGGTTTGGACGACGCGGACATCGAAAAAATGGTCAAAGACGCCGAAGCGCACGCCGAAGAAGACAAAAAACGTCGTGAATTGGTGGACGCCAAGAACCACGCTGAAAGCTTGGTTCACGACACCGAAAAGAACGTTGCGGAATACGGCGCGAAGGTTTCTCCCGATGACAAAGCCGCCATCGAGGCGGCGATCGCCGACACCAAGGCCGCCTTGGAAAACGAAAGTTCTGACGCGGAAACCTTAAAGGCCAAAACCGATGCGTTGATGCAGGCCGCCATGAAATTGGGCGAAGCCATGTACAAAGACAAGCAAGCCGAAGATCAAGGTGCAGCACCGGGTGGTGACGCATCTGGTGGCGACGCCAGCGGTGATGATAACGTGGTCGATGCCGACTTCGAAGAAGTCAATCCCGACCAAGACAAGAAGTTACGCACGTTTGCAACGTGAGTTTTGAGGACCCAGTGCCATGCCCGAACACCATTCGGGCATGGCATGTCTCTAAGCTTTAAAGCCCGGAGCCGGGAAGTCTCGGACACGAATGGAAGAAACAATGGCGAAGCAGGATTATTACGAGCTGCTTGGGGTTTCCAAAGGCGCAGACGCCGATGAGATCAAAAAGGCGTACCGCAAGCTCGCCATGAAATATCATCCGGACCGTAATCCGGATGACAAAACGGCCGAACAGAAATTCAAAGACCTAAGCGAAGCCTACGAAGTCCTCAAAGACGAGGAAAAACGCGCGGCTTATGACCGCTTCGGCCATGCTGCTTTTGAACAAGGCGGCCCCGGTGGCGGCTTTGGTGGCGGCGGATTTGGCGGTGGCGACGGTGGATTTGGCGGCGGATTTGCCGATATTTTCGAAGAAATGTTCGGCGGCGGCGGTGGCCGCGGACGCGGACGGGGTCCGGAACAATCGGGGCGCGGTTCGGATTTGCGCTTCAACATGGACATTACCTTAGAAGAAGCGTTCAAAGGCAAATCAACGGAAATTCGCGTCCCCGGTTCGGTGGCCTGCGACAGTTGTCATGGCACCGGCGCGACCAAAGGCTCCGCGCCGGTCACCTGCGCGACCTGCGGCGGGCATGGCCGGATTCGCGCGCAACAGGGCTTTTTCACCGTTGAACGCACCTGCCCCAGCTGCCACGGTCAGGGCCAGGTCATCAAAGACCCATGCCGCAATTGTTCCGGCACCGGGCGTGTGCACAAGGAAAAAACCCTCAGCGTCAACATCCCGGCCGGTGTCGAAGAAGGCACCCGCATCCGTTTGTCGGGCGAAGGCGAAGCGGGCATGCGCGGCGCACCCGCAGGCGATTTGTATATCTTCTTGTCGTTGAAACCGCATCGTATCTTCCAACGCGAAGGGGCCAACATTTACATCCGCGTTCCGGTGCCCATGACCACGGCCGCCTTGGGCGGTTCGGTCGAAGTGCCTGCGGTGGATGGATCACGCTCGCGCATCAACATTCCTGCGGGCACCCAATCGGGCCAACAGTTCCGTCTGCGCAATAAGGGCATGAGCGTGCTGCGCTCCAGCTCCCGCGGGGATATGTTTGTTGAGCTGAGCGTCGAAACCCCGATGCATCTCACCAAAAAGCAAAAAGAGCTGATGGAAGCGTTCCGCTCGGAAGGCGGCGATGAAAATAAACACAGCCCCCAATCGGGAGGCTTTTTCTCCAAGGTCAAAGACCTGTGGGAAGATTTGAAGGATTAGCCTTTTGCCGTCGGCTTACGCTCTGATGCGTTCCGCGACAAGGGCTATGGGTGCCCAGTAATCCCCTGCCTGGCGTTTTTTGATACTCCCGCTGATGATATTCAGACGATAGTTTTTGCCGCCCATCGTGGTGCGCCAGTCTTCCAATTGATCGCGAAAATGACTGACCCGGGTCTTGATGACATGACGACCCTGCATGCATTCCGCCATGGTGTTGAACAATACGGCGCCAAATTGCAAGGTGTTGCCTTCTACGCCGCCGCCATTCATCAGATAAAGAATGCGCTCAACATCGCTTTTGATTTTGTTCAGCGATTGCACATCACGCTTAATTTCAAACGCCGCACGCGGTTCTTTGCTCGCCGCCCAACACATTAAGATATCACACCGTCCGCTGCCGCGCCCATGTGTGTGCGGCGCAGGGGGGGCAAAGCCGTGCCGAACGGAGCGGGCCTGATGGATGTTAAATTCCAGCCACGTCAGATGATTGGGTGCCGACTTACCGAGCTTTGCGGCCACGTTGACGGTGAGAAGATATTCCGGGGCTCGATTGAGAAGTGCCGTGTTGGAGGTGAGTGAGCTGAATGCGCGTTCCGCATCATTCATGCCCCTAAAGGCTGCGCGCAGCAGCTCTTGCTTGGATACCTTTTTCATTTAAATGCCCCATTTCGAACACACGTATTGATTATTATAACCCATTAAATTATAATCATAGGGTGTATACCCTTGTGTGGCAAGATCGGGGTAAAGGTGTGGTGTTTAGAATGTGTTGGTGTTAAAGCTGAAGAGATGATCAGATAGACAATCAAAGACGGATAGCGAACATGAAAATCGGAATTGTCGGCGCTGCGGGGCGCATGGGGCGGATGTTGATTGCGGCTGTGCTGGCGGCGGACGGGGCCGAATTGGCGGGCGGAACGGAAGCCGCTGCGCATCCCGATATGGGCCGGGATTTGGGCGATCTGGTGGGTTTGGCGTCCGCGGGCGTCGTGTTGTCATCCGATCCGCGCGCGTTGTTTGACGTCTCTGACGCCGTTATTGACTTTACGGTGCCCACAGCCACCGCCGCCCACGCCGTGTTGGCGGGCGAAACGGGCACCGCTTTGGTGGTTGGCACCACCGGTTTGAATATCGCGCAACAAAGCGCCATCACCTCGGCCAGTACCAAAACCGTCATCGTTCAGGCGGCGAATTTTTCCATGGGCGTAAATGTCTTGCTGGGTCTGGTGGAAAAGGCCGCAGCGATTTTACCCGCCAGCTATGACATTGAAATTTTGGACATGCACCATCATCACAAAGTTGATGCCCCGTCCGGCACCGCGTTGGCGCTGGGCCATGCGGCAGCGGCTGGGCGAAACCAAGTTCTGGACGAAGTGGCGTGTAAGTCTCGCGACGGCATCATTGGCGCCCGCCCCCAAGGGGAAATCGGCTTTGCCACCTTGCGCGGCGGCGACGTGGTCGGCGATCACACGGTGATTTACGCAGGTCCCGGTGAACGCGTCGAAATCGCCCACAAGGCTTCTTCACGTGAAGTGTTTGCCAACGGTGCGGTCCATGGTGCCTTGTGGGGATGTCTGCAACCGCCGGGGCTGTATTCCATGAAAGACGTTCTCGGCCTATAAGGTTCCCGACCTCAAACATCTGACATTAACCATCCTGTCCGAGTTTTTCCAAAGCACTGACATGCCAGCGTTGCACGCCGATGGCTTGCGCGCGCCCT
>JGI10211J34971_10002025_pt1 | contig 16687 bp, 18 predicted proteins | sample Etolagsediment_FD_34971 | JGI IMG/M metagenome (IMG submission 34971) | reverse complement strand
ATGTGATGCTGTTTCCCAAGTATTTCTAAACTGGTGTAATAATTATAAAGCTAATGTTAGGAACGATAACCCCTGGTCAGATCAACCTTGCTTCCAGAAAGCAGTTTGGGATGTACCAGAACTTAAACTAGTTACTCTTCCCATTGAATACAACTGCCGATTTGTCTTTCCCTGTACCGTATGGGATAGGGTTAAAATTCTCCACGGAAGAGGCGGATGGGATATGGAGAAGTTAACTAAAGATATAAACGAGCACATTGGTGTACCTAGATGTTGGTGGNATGAAAGGGAGATAATAAGGTTCGAGCAATGAATTATCTAGTTACTCTAGCCAGNCATGGAGAAGATGGACTGGAAGATAGAACNGAATCTCTGGATTTACTGAAACATCACTGCAAGAATTATAGTATCGAAGTAGAAGACAGATTCGTTTGGGATTGGACCAGATTCAAAACTACTCATTTGTATCAAGCTTACAAACATATAATGACCAAGGAATACAATCTCGGTTATTGGATGTGGAAACCATATTTGATTCTCGATGCCATGTATCAATTAAAAAAGAACGATATAGTATGTTGGATAGATTCAGATCTAGGATTAACTAATGATCCTACCTTGTATATTACTGATGCCGCAAGAACGAAAGTAAGATTACTTGGTTCAACTTTTATTAATCATCGCTTTACTCACGAAGATTGTTTCGTAGGAATGAACATGACAGATAATAAATATCGTAATTGCAATCAAGTTTACGGAGCAATTATTTTCGCGTCGGTTTGCCCTGCTGCTACAAAGTTTATGACTGATTGGTTAATGTATTGTACTAACGAGACAATTTTGTATCCTACTGAACATCCAGAGAGAACACGAGCAGCACAAAGTATTTTGACTAATCTGGCTGTCCACGAGGGAGTAGATATTACTGACTGTAAGGACAGAATGATATTTATGCACCCACCATGTTAGAACCTATGCCACAAAAACACTGGTTAGACCAAGCAGAACAACGTTGTGATAACTACCGATCTTCCTGGTCAGATAAATACATGATAAAGCTAGAAGTCAAGGAGATTGGTCAACATCTAATGTCTACCGATACGGTACTAGACGTTGGTTGTAACAATGGCTGGTCCACTGCCCAATGGGCGTTACTGGTACATAGTATTCGAGGTATTGATAACATTACTGGATTCCTGGAGATAGCTAATAATAGAGAGATACCTAATGCTACTTTCAACAAAGACGATATTACCCATTTGTCAGAACCATCTAATACTTACGATGCAGTCATTTCTGTCCGAACTATTATCAATGTAGGGAAATGGGAAACTCAATGTTTAGCTTTGTCAGAATGTATAAGAGTACTGAAGCCAGGTGGATTACTATTACTATCTGAAGCAACTTTGCAAGGCTGGCGCAAGTTGAACCTTTTCCGAGAAGAGTGCGGATTAGAGCATATTCCTATGCCAGACTTCAATCATTATCTATGTGTAAATGAAGTACAAGCATATCTAACCGCATCAGCTCGTTTAGTAACTGTGAAGGATTTTTCTAGCAGTTACTATGTAGGAACCAGAGTATTAAAACCGCTATTCCAGACAATGAACACCCAAGACCCATTATCGCAATGGAACGAATGGTATTCATTACAACCTTCTGTTGGAAATTGGGGTATCCAGAAACTAATGGTGTTTGAGAAACTATGATAAAATTTACCAAACGAGCTATAATCGGACAGGAATATGCTTACATACTTCGTAGCTGCAGATACAATACGGACTTCATTGCTAAATGCGAGAAGCTGCTAGAGAACATTTTTCAGAACGAAGTTATCTTAACCAATTCTGGTACGTCGGCCTTAGAAATGGCTGCTTTATTACTTAACATAAGTAACGATGATGAAATTATAGTACCAGCATTTACTTATCCATCAAGCGCATCCGCGTTTGCCAAATTGGGAGCCAAGATAGTATTCGCAGACGTGACAGAAGATACTCTAAATATTGACCCTCAGGCGGTCAGAGACTTGATTACCTCTCGTACTAAAGCTATCGTTCCTGTTCACTATAATGGAGTAGTTTGTAACATGGCGGCCTTGCAATCTTTTGATATTGACATAATAGAAGATAATGCTCATGGATTATTCCAATATTCCAAAGACTACGAAGGTTATCTAGGTACATTTGGGAGATTATCAGCTACTTCATTCCATTCTACTAAGAACTATCAATGTCAAGAAGGTGGAGCACTATTTCTAAATTATAACTATGATATGTTTCGAGCCAAATGTATCCGAGATAATGGTACAGATCGTCATTTGCTAGGTATAGTGCCAGCTTACACTTGGGTAGAGACTGGTTCTAGTTATATGCCAGCGGAAATGTTAGCAGCTTATCTCTACGCACAGTTAGAAAACCGAGAAAGGATAGCAGAAAAACGTAAGAAGTTATGGGATTATTATTATGACAACTTAGATTTTATCACCTTGCCTGACAGACATCCTTCATCTAATCATATCTTCTACTTCTTGGTTGATACGGTAGAACGTGATAAAATACTGAAGACCCTAAATGAGTCCAATATCCAGGCTACATTTCATTATCAACCATTGAACAAATCCAAGATGGGAATGACTTTTGGTGAACAATCTTGTCCGGTGGCAGAGGATGTTGCTGCTCGTATTGTAAGATTACCATTGTATTATAATCTCACTAGAAAACAGCAAGATTATATTATCGAGGTGTTATGGAAAGCGTTATCTTAATTCCAGCTGGCGGAGAACAATCTCGTTGGAAATCAACTACTCCTAAACAACTGATTACTGTTTACGGAGAAAGTTTGCTATCTCGTCACAAACGACAATTTGAATATTATACGGAATCGTTTACTATCTTGACTGACGATTCTTGTATCCAATCTCTCTTCCCAGATGACACCTACTTACCACAAGAGCACCGTTGTCTCTGTGAGACTCTAGTTAACACTCGACATCTTTGGGGAAGACGTACTATAATAGTATTAGGAGATACCGTGTTAAGTGATGCTGCTACTCGTTGCATTGCTACTGACCGTCGTCCTTGTGCGTTTTGGGGTAATTGGTCTGACATCTTAGCAATATCAGTCTACGAAGAAGAAGCCAATGCGTTAATGTTAGCTATGTGGTCTGCGGTTAAAGATAGTGGCCCAGGCAAGCTTTGGCAGGCCTATAGGGCCTATTGCGGATTCGAACTAGACAATCACCAATTTGATTCCGTGGGAACATTTATAGATACTATGGATTGGAGTAGAGATTTCGACACTGTGGAAGAATATACTTACTGGATTGAACATGAAATTAAGAGATTGAATCTATGGACTTGAGACATATAGTCTCATTCTCAGGTGGCAAAGATAGTACAGCAATGCTACTAATGATGTTAGAAAAAGATTGGCCAGTGAACGATATTATTTTTGTGGACACTACTAAAGAGTTTCCGCAAATGTATGACCATATCAAAAAGGTTGAGAACTATATTGGTCGAGAGGTTACAAAAGTAAAAATTGCATTTGATTATTGGCTAGGTGAGCATATAAAAACTAAAGGTAAAAATAAAGGGAAGATAGGATATGGCTGGGCTGATTTTAGAAACAGATGGTGCACTAGTCTAAAAAGAGAAGCATTTGTAACTACTGCTAACAAAAGTAAGAAGTATAACCCATACCGATGGTATGGGTTAGCAGGTTGTCCAGACACGATTGAGTACCATGGAATAGCTAGTGATGAAGCACATCGAGCTAAAAGAAATAAATACGTAGATAGAATTATTAAATATCCTTTGGTCGAATGGAATATTACTGAAAAGCAAGCATTAGAATATTGTTATGCTAAAGGTTTTAATTGGGATGGACTATATGAACAATTTGTTCGGGTAAGTTGTTTTTGTTGTCCATTTTCAAGAATAAGAGAATTAAAAACTGTCTATCAAAAATATCCTGAATTGTGGGACAAGATAAAAGAGATGGATAAAAAGAGTTTCCGTCAATTCCGACCAAACTATTCTGTAGATGAGTTAGAGCAAAGATTTAAGTTGGAGGAAGCACAGATAAATCTATGGACTTAACCGTAGCCGCAGTTACCAAAGAGCGCAATGACTTCCGTGCTCATAATCTAATAACTACTTTAGTAGATCAAGTTCACGAAATCATCATTATTGACGAGAATACTGATCCAGTATGCCAAGAAGAAACACTCCAATTGCAATCTTGGTGGAACTTTACTCTTATCAACTCTCCCAAGAAAATATTCAATATGCCTTACGCGTTTAACTTGGCTCTTGAAGAATGTACTACTCCATACATCATGTTTACTGGAATAGATATGATGTTTAGCGCCAATTTTGTAAGGGTCTTGACTGAGAAACTTGACGCAAGCTCTTTCGTTATGGGCATGATGGGTAGTCTCCAACCAGATTATGCTATACCGTATAATCCTATAGAAGAGTGGAGCAAGCTGAAGAAGATTTGTGAAGATGGTTGGGGCATTCACAGAAAGTATTCAACTGGCACCCAGATAGCTTCTACAAACTGGTTTCGCAAGATAGGTTTTGACGAACGTTTTGTCGAATTAGGTGGTATTGACACTGACATGATGAATAAGGCCGCTAAAGACGGTCTCGACGTAAAATGGATTGAATGGGATGAAGCCCAGATTATTCACCAATGGCATCCCAGAAGTCCGATGAAGGGAGTTAGTAGTCATCTATGTTACGATACGTAGATAGCAAGCAAGATAGCAAGCAAGATAGCAAGCAAGATAGCAAGCAACCTGCACCATTTTTCACAATTATTACTCGTTGTTACGCACGGCCTATTATGCTCCGATATGCTATCTGGTCGTTAAGGCAACAGACGTGTCAAGACTATGAGCAGATATTCATGGTAGATACTGAAGGAATAGGAGTTCAGAAAGCTAACCAAGCTTGCTATGAATATCGTAATGAAGTACACGGTTCCTATATCTATCTCTACGATGACGACACTTTCTTCCTGGACCAGAACTTATTATACACACTACGAGACCTAGCATTATCTAACGACATGCCTGCCATTCTCCTATTCAAGAATTTCGTTGGTTGCAACGTAGCGTGCGATCCTTGGAACGAAAATCGACTAGGCCTATTATCTGGAAATGCCTATTGCCTAAGACGCGACATTTACCAGAAGCATATCAAGACATACGATGAGTTGCCAGGCAACGCTTATCTTAATAGAGAGATAGATGCTATGAAATACACACTAGCCAAACTCGACTCAGTAGGTATTGCTATCCATCGTGAAAGCAGAGGTCGAGGTGAAACATATAATGGAGAACCTGTGGACCCGAAAGATATAGTTAGAATACTGGAGGAAGATGAACGTGTACGAAGAAGTCCCTGATTGGGGTTTATACGGAAGATGGTTATACCAGGAACGTAACGTTATTGTAGCTGAGATAGTAAAGGAGATAGCTCCACACCATATCTTTGAATTCGCTGGTAGTGGTGGATTCTTAGCTAAGGAGATCTTATCTATATACCAGCCTGAGTCTTATACCCATACTGACATTCATCCTGAAGCTGTAAAGATAGCCAAAAAAACTCTTGCCGATTATCCTGATGTAGTTATTGAGAACTATGACATCAATAAGGGGATAAAGTTTTATTCGGACTTATATCTCACAGTAAACTTCGAGCATATTCGAGATGATCTTTACGCAGTAAGTACCATGCCTAAGAATAGTCTATTTGTATTCTGTATTAGTAACTTCTATTCGTATAATCACTATAACCCTATGGTAGGCGGTATACCTCAATTACGTCACAGGTTTGAGCATCTGTTAGACATTGAGCGAGTAGAGACCTTCAATTGGGACAACAAATCCAGAGAGAAATACATAGTGGTCAGCAAGAGATTATGAACAAAGAATGGCGTCGCATGATGTTCCAACTAGAAGACCAGGATGAATGTTACCGCGTTGGAGCATATAACTACCAAGAAGAAATAGGACTCTATCCCAAGTACGAAATCATTGCTGGTTACATCCGATGGTTTGGATGCCATAGAATCATTGACGTTGGCTGCGGACAAGCGAAATTAGTTGATTGTCTTTACCATGATGAGGATTGCATTTGTCTCGACCAATCCCCGACAGCAATCGAGATGGCCAAGACACGAACTAATAACGCTCACTGTGTTAATATTAAAACAGATGATTATGTCAACAATCTTCGTCACTGGGCAGATTGTATAGTCTGGGCCGGAGTAGGAATGCCTTGGACTGAAAAAGGTTATGGCGGCGACTATAATGACATGGGAGAAGTATTTCCCAAACTGGATATTATGTTAAGGGACAAGGGATATATCATTATGGAATCTGCCGGCCATATTCACCATTTGGAACGGATGTTAGTAGAAATGTATCCACAATATCAATATGTAACTGGATGTAATATTGAGACTTTGGATTGTGAGGTTGGGCCAAGAAGTATAAGAATGTATCAAAGGAGGCATATTTATGAAAAATGCAAGACTTAGCCGTACACGAAATTACGGAATTGACACTACACAAAACTTTGATAGAGCATTGGCTGATCTTATAGGCAGTCGTCCTAATGGTATAAAAAGAAGAGACGTAGAGCAATTTGGCAACGATTGGCTCACTGCCAAATTGTAGAATGGCAAATAAAGAATCTAATCCAAGTATGGACTTACTCGGATTCGGAGGAACAGGATTTAAGTGGATTCAGTGCTGCATATAAAGAACATTCAGGGTCAAAGGGAATATAGAATAAGGATGTATCGGAAATGAAAATATACATGAAGCCTATGCCAGAGAATTATTCTGATAATAATGAATCTGGCATCCGACGAGTAGTAGAGAACTATGTTAAACATTTACCTGAGTTCGGTATAGAATTCACTCAGGAGCAAGATGCTGACTTGTTGGTTGGTCACGCTGGTTCATTAGGGGACAAGGCTGACGTTTCTATTTGCGCTGGTCTCTATTGGACTGCTGATATGGAATCACCGTCTTGGGAGCTTAAAGAAAACGCCAACGTTATTTCTACTCTTCGTCATGCTAGGGAAGTGATAGTTCCTTCCACTTGGGTAGCTGAAAACTTCGCCAGGGATATGAAATTCTATCCGCATCCCATCGGCCACGGAATAGATTATCAAGAATGGGGTCCATTGGATGCTCCTACTCCTTTCGTGCTTTGGAACAAGAACAGGAAATCCGACGCCTGTGACCCTACTCCGGTAAGTATATTNGCTGAAGCTGCTCCTGANATACTATTTGTATCCACATTTGCAAATAAATCTGCTCCACCTAACGTTTCCACTATCGGNACTATAGCTCATCAGGAAATGGCTATAGTTGTTCAGCAGTGTATNGTTTATCTATCTACTACTAAAGAAACTTTTGGCATTGGTACTCTGGANGCTATGGCGAGCGGGAAGCCAATCTTGGGGTTTGACTGGGGTGGAAACAAAGATCTAGTCCAGCATGGTGTAAATGGTTATTTAGCCGCTCCTGGCAATTATGTTGACCTAGTCGAAGGGCTGCAATACTGTCTTCAATATCGAGATGTATTGGGAGCTAATAGTCGTGAGATGGCTAAGAATTACTCTTGGCTAGATGTATGCGGAAAGGTAGCTAGAGTATTCGACATGGCGTTAGAAGAGCAAGACGCCTCGGTATCAATTATCATTCCGGCATTCAATTACGCAGACAAAGTTGGTCGAGCTATAGAAAGTGCTTTGGCTCAAACTTACCCTGTTAGTATAATAGTTATTGACGATGGTAGCACAGATGGAACTTGGGAAGTTATTAACAAATATGCTCAGAAGCATAATAATGTTTTGGCAATACAGCAATCTAATAGCGGCGTTGCTGAAGCCAGGAATAAAGGTATTTCAATATCTCAATCCAAATATGTAGCTTGCCTAGATGCGGATGACGCTATTAAGCCAAAATTCATTGAGAGGTTAGTGCCTGCTTTGGAATCTGACCGCTCGCTAGGTATAGCTTATACTGGTCTTTGGTATATACTGCCTACTGGCGAAGAGGGTAAGTCATCTTGGCCTGGTGACTTTGACGCCAATGAACAGTTACAAGGTCACAACCAAATACCCACTTGCTGTCTATTTAGGAAAAAGATGTGGGAGAGATTAGGAGGTTACCAATCTAGATGCTGTCCTGATGGTGCTGGCTTTGAAGACGCTGACTTATGGATAAGGGCTACTACTGCAGGCTGGAATAGTAAGAAAGTTACTGCAGAGCCTCTATTTATCTATTCTTGGCGCAGTGGACGTGTATCCTCAAAAGGGGTAAGAGATTCTCATAATAATGAGCTTGCTTATTACCGTATCTGGTATCCGTGGTTTACTGATAGCCAACATCCTTTTGCGTCTTTGGCTTCGCCAGTTAAGTATAGTCATCCAGTACGGCAGTATGATGAACCAGCAGTGTCAGTGGTGATACCAGTAGGACCTGGGCACACCGAAATGGTTAGCCAGGCATTAGATTCCTTAGAAGCCCAAAGCTATCGTAAATGGGAGGTAATCGTAGCATGGGATAACAAGGAGCCAATAGATAAAATAAAAACTGTCTATCCGTATGCCAGAATAATCGATACGGGTTGTCATGGTACCGGTTATGCTAGAAACCGAGGAGCAGAACTAGCTCGTGCTCCCATGTTGCTATTCTTGGATGCTGACGACTGGCTTTATCCTAACTTTCTAGCCAAGACTTTGCAAGCTCACACTGATAGCGGGCATGCTATCTATACTGATTATGTCGGAATCGCAGATGTAGATGATATAAACAAGCTAACTCCAAAGTTGCAAGCTCGAGTTAAGCAGCATGATGGGAAACGAGCTATTATATCCCATTACGCTTTTGATTTCGATTGCAACCGTGTGATGAAACAACCCGAAAATCCACCCTGGCTATGGTGCAATATCACTACTCTCTTCCCTACTGAATGGCATCATGGATTTGACGAAACTATGCCTAGCTGGGAAGATTGGCTTTATTGGTTACAAATGGCCAGGAGCGGTCATTGCTTTACTAGAATTGCAGAACCGCTTATGGTGTATAGATTCTACACTGGCGAGCGACGTGATTACGCTCATACTGGACAAAACTGGCAAAATCTGATACAATATGTAAAGAAGGAACTATCAAAAGGAGAAGATGTGGGCTGTCGAGGATGTAGAAAGAGTAAATCAGTACCGAGTAGAGCAAATCCAACATCTATTACAAGGAGTGCAGATATGCAAGATGCAGATTTTAGAATGTGTCTTTACCGAAATACTAATAAGGGAGACCATCCGGTAAACAGTGTAGTTAAAGATATTGGCAGCTATGGCTATCGTGCAGATGGTGATAGATTCTTAGTACATATAGCTGATATACAGAATCGACCAAGCAATTTCATAGTGGAAGAGATTAAGTTGCCCAATTTAACTGCGAAACCGGTTGCTGAGCCTACTAGAATGTCATATATAGATGCTCAGGCCGCCCAGGCAGCTAAGATGAAACAAGTGCAAGCTGAGGCTAGAGCAATTACGGAAAGAATGGCCGGTACGTTTAAGAGAAATGAACCTGAACAAGCTGAACCTGAATCTGAGCCTGAGCAAGCTGAGTCAGAACAAGCTGAACAACCAGAGCAACCAGAACCTAAGCAAGCTAAGCAAGCTAAGACTAAGCCGGTATCAACAAAAGTGCCAGCAAAAGTGCCAGCAAAACCAGAGCCTGAGCAACCTAAACCCGAGCAGACTAAACCCGAGCAGACTAAACCCGAGCAACCTAAACCCAGGACTAAGCGTCGTGTCACTCGCAGAAAGGTTAAGAAGTGATAGATCTCCTTATTCTGTCCCTAGCGACCTTTCGCATTTCATCCTTGTTGGCTGAAGAGATAGGTCCGTTTAGAATGTTTTCCAGATTCCGTTACTGGTCCGGAGAACGACATGATAAGTTTGGCCGCACTGGTACTAATGAGTTTGCTAGAGGACTAATATGTTTCTGGTGTGTTAGTGTATGGGTGGCAACAATACTGGGAATTGCCTGGTATCTCTGGAATGATATAATATGGGTAGTAATGCCATTAGCATTGTCTACAGTAGCGATTATTGTGAATAAGTTTACAGAATAGGACCCAGTATGACTCTTTCATATCCTTTTCCATACACTTGGCTGTCCATAAACCGTTATGCCCAGATTATGGGTATTGCTCCTATGCCGTAATACTGCTACTGCAGTCAATGCTGACAACGAGTATATCTTTGATAGCACGGGAGCCTGTGACGACTTTTGGTTCCGCCATGATTATCAGGATAGAGATAAAGTTAGCCACGAATCTTTAGCGCTCACTATTAAGAAATGCGAAGATGACCTTATGGAAGCTTTAGGATATCCGTTAGCTCCTACTTGGATAGTAGAAGAGGTACATGGCTACCCTCGTCATCATCGTAGAGAAATGTTTAGCTCTGGACATGATATTAGAGGTGGACATAAGGGAATAGTTCTCGAATACGGTAAAGTCATAGCTGGCGGTCGTCGAGCATTAGCAGATGCTGGTGCTACTACATCTCAAGACGTTACTTATATTGATATGGACGGTGATGGATTCTTTGAAACTGCTAGAATAACTTTTGCTACTGAACTAACTGATCCGCGGCAGATAAAGGTATATGTTAGTGACACAGACGGAGAGCCAGAATGGGAAATTCGACCGTGTCGAGATAAATCTATAGTTGGTGGAATATTCACTGCTGACTTTTACACTTGGCAATTTATCGAACGTGCGGTTAGAGAAGAGTGGCCAGTAGCTAATGCTAAGTTAGATCCAATTGACATCTCTGGCGATCCGCCCAACAATACTATGACTGAGGTAGATGTTTACCAAGAGTATAATGATACCACTCAAGCCATGGCGCAATTTATCTGGGAAGCCTCTCCTAACTGGTCTCAATATCCATGCTCATTCTGTAACGGTACTGGTTGCGACGCGTGTGGATTGACAGTTCAAGATGCTTGCTTTGATGTGAGAGACCCTAATTCTGGTATGGTAGCACCTTGGCCGGGCACTTGGGATTCAGATGATTCAGAATGGAATACTGCCTCATTTACTGTTTGCCGAGAACCTGACATGGTTAAATTTTGGTACTATGCAGGAGAGTATAATAATACTTTCCTTAAAGGCAGAGAGTTCGATCCCTTATCACGTCAATGGCAACGTGTTATCGCGAGAATGGCTACTGCCAGATTAGACCGTCCATTATGTTCTTGTGGGCAGTTGTCAGCTATGGTAGACGATTTACAAATTGATTTGGCAGTTAATGTTGGAGATGTTACTAGAATGATTAGCTTCGAATTTATCGATAACCCATTCGGAAGTAAGAAAGGCGAAGTAGAAGCCTGGAGATTTGTAGGCCAACTGGCAGATAAAAACTTGGGAGGCTTTGCACTATAATGGTTGATCGTACTAGCATCGAATGGATAAATAAGCATACTAATTTTATTTCAAGAGAATTTATACGTGCTATCAATGACGCTTGCTTCGAATGGTTACAGGACGAAATCAAACCTGATTTAGAATCTGCTACTAGCACTTGGAAACATCAACCTAGATTTTCAGTCAATAAGAAACATTTAGACATTACCACTTCTAGCAAACGTTTCCATTGGGTAAATCATGGCACTAGTGTTCGATATGCCAGACTGTCTAAGAATTGGGAAAGCAAATCTACGCCCGGTTCTCTTAAAGCTGGATACGGTGCTGGTAGAGTACTTAAACGAGTTCATAAACCTTATCCTGGTATTAAGCCACGTGATTTCGGAAGAACATCAGCTGAAAAGCGAGCGCCGCAGATACCTAGAATCTTTACTAAACATATTGTAGCACGAGCAGCTAGAATCTGGAAATGAGGCATCATCTTGAAAATTGTCGAATGGGAAGACGACAAGAAACATCGTTACAAATCGCTGCTGCGAGATCAAGATCTTAACATCCACGCCGAGAGAGGTGTTCTAATCGGACCTCCTCCAGTTACTGAGCTAGACTGGGTAGGTATACAGGAAGATCTCAATCGGGAACTGTTTAACTTAGGTCTTTTTACGTGGGATGACGTACAGAATGGGAACAATATGCTACAGTCAGCCATTCTATCTTCTATGCGTAAGAGACTTATCAACCTATATAGGAGGAATACATGAGTGGTCCTATCAAAACACCCTTATCGCGAGTATTCATTACTGATGGCGCGGCTAAAGTAACTAATAAGCCAGTCTATGAGTCATGTATGCGAGCAGGCGGATTGGCACAAGATTTTGGTGACATTACCAAGATTGAGTGTCCTAGTCCTGATAGATATGAAGAGTTCGATGAAATAGGAGAAATTCAAGGTGCAGTTGGACGAGCTACAGTGACTCTAACCGGACGCTTGATGTTGGACCTAGCTTCGGATCTACTCCGTATCGCCAAGAAACGATGTTCTGCTGACCTTGACATTCATTTCGGAAAGTGTACTAATCCTTCCGAGTTCAATAGCTTCAATAAAGTAATGAAGCTAGTAGACGCGCGTATTACAGCTTACAACACAGATGATCTAGGTGCACTAGGAAGTGATGAAGCTAATCCGGTAAATGAATCCGCAGACATCAATGCAGAAGAAATCATCGAAATCCTACCTCTAGCTTATGCAGAACGAGGTGGTGATGTAGTTACCAATGAATTGGTTGACGTAATTGTTTGTGACGTAGCCAGTTGTGGTGACTGTGAAGATGAAAGTGACGGTTGTGAAAAGATATACGCAGTCAGTTTGGCAGCCGGTGGTTCGGCAGGTACACCGCCTGACCTTGTTTACAGTCTCGATGGCGGTGACGTTTTCTACGCTCACGACATTGACTCCTTAGACGCTACTGATGACGCATCTGGTATTGCCTGTTTAGGTGAGTATCTGGTAGTAATTAGTAACGATGACAATTCTCTGCATTACGTATTGCAGAGTTCTGTTACTGCTACTACAGATCATACTTGGACAGAGGTGACTACTGGATTTGTTACTGATAAGGAGCCTAATGACATCTGGTCTACTGGACGGATAGCTTTTGTTGTAGCTGATGGAGGATACGTATACTACACTACGGATCCTGTTGCTGGAGTCACAGTAGCAGATGCTGGTGTAGCAACTAGTTCGGACCTCTATGCTGTTCATGCTCTCACAGATGAATTTGCAGTAGCAGTTGGAGCAAATGGTGCTATCGTTATGACTGAAAACGGTACAGCTTGGACTCCAGCGCCTTCTACTCCATGTGGTATCGGAGTAAGCTTTAACTGCGTGTGGCTAAAGAGTGAGAAAGAATGGCTAATTGGAGATGATACAGGAGTCTTGCATTATACCATAGACGGTGGAGTGACGTGGGATACCAAATCGTTTAACGGTAGTGGTGCAGGAACNATTCTGGACATTGCCTTTAGCAAGCCTAGTGTGGGCTACATGGTTCACCANACNGCTGGTACGTTAGGTCGTGTCTTGAGAACCATTGATGGTGGTTACTCTTGGATGGTAGAACCGATGAGTGGTAGTTTGCCAGTTACTGACAAACTCGCCGCATTGGCAACTTGCGAGTATAACGTCAACATGGTAGTTGGTGTTGGATTGAACGCTGATGGTGCTGATGGTGTGATTGTGTCAGGTGAAGGTAGTTAAGACTTTGGGGATATGGAATAATCTATATCCCCAAAGTAAATTTTAAGTAATACCAAACATTTCATGTCAAATAAGGCGGTAATAGATAAGCTCAACAGTCGTGTGGAATGACAGTAATCTACTGGCAAGCTACTAGCAAGCTATTGGAGGTGCAAATAGAGTCTATTAAAAGTATTACATACCGTCTTATTTGACATGAAACATCAAAAATCAAGGAGGCATTATGGCCAAGAAAGTACTAGAGATAGCTAAGGAAGATGACATTAGTGTATTACCAGGTGGGGTGAGGGTCCGTTTTAAGCAAATATCACTATCGATATTAGATGCAATTAACCAGAGGTTTGTTGATCCAGAACCGCCTTTGGTAGAGATTGAAAGCAAGAGTACTGCTGACAAGCCTTATATGGAAAGTAATCCTAACGATCCTGATTATGCTATTGCATTACGGGAGATAGCCCAGAAACGTGGCACTGCTATGATTGATGCTATGATTATTATGGGCGTAGAATTGGTTGACGGCATGCCTGACGATGAAGAATGGTTGGGAACGCTGGAATTCAACCAGAAGATTACTGGTGTACCTGACTTGTCTAACTATGATCTGGAAGATGAGCGAGAGAAAGAATTTGTCTTCAAGAAGTTTTACGCTATTGGTAGAGATGGCATGGAACAGATGGCCAAGTCTACAGGAGTTACAGAAGAGGGAGTGCACGATGCTCTAAGTTCCTTTCCAGGTGACGCGGAACGGAGTGCCGATACAGGACCTGGGTCTTAAAAAGGGAGTTAACCCTAATATAGGTTGGAGCTTATTATATGAAGAATGGGATGCTTGTGTAGAAACAGGATGCGATTTGTGGGCTTGGGCTAGCAATAAGTATCCTGTTTGGTTTAAGAACAGAGTAATGGCGTTGTCTAGATTAAGAAAGCTTGTTAATGTTCATGCCGAGGAAGCTGCGTATGAGAAGAGGAAATAAATGATTGACCCCAATGTACAAATCAATATAAATGTGCAAGGCGCTGCTACTGCTACGCGGCAAATAAATAATGTTAGCAAGGCTACTCAGCAAGCGGCCAAACGCACTAATGCTTTAGGGGCAATGATAAATAGAACCTTTTCTATTATCTCTGCGATAGCTATTGTCCAAACTTTCCGTGGATTAGAGCAATCTCTCAAAAGTTTAGTACAAGGTACTGCACAATCCATTGGTGACTTTGAACGATTGAAACTGGTTATTGAAACTGCTTCTGCCAGAGAGATGCGGTCCGCTTCTGAGGGAGCCATAACTCTTAATGAAGCTTATAAACAAGCACGAGGAAGCGGCGAAAAATATCTCAAAGTAGTTCAAAACCTCGCATTAACCAAACCAATCTCAGAAGAGCAAATTGCTGACACTTTCCGAGTATTGGCTGGTTATCAGATGGGCGTTAAAGTCTCTATGAATATGACCAAGGCGCTAGCTGATTTTACCCTAGCTACTGGAAAGACATCCGATGATATGTATCGAATGTCATTAGCCTTGGGTCAGGTACACGCTAAGGGCAAGTTGGCTGGTGAGGAAATGCGCCAGCTGACCAATGCTGGTATTACTCAGGAATTGATAGTAACCGGATTGAAAAAGCTTTATCCTGAAATGGGTATTACTCTTAATAATTTCTATGATAAAATGAGAAATGGAGCATTAAAGTCTGTACCGGTGTTAGAAGCGGTACTAGATCAGCTTTCTGACTATGAAGGCAAAGGAAAGGATTTGGCCAAAACTTGGGCTGGTATTCCTACTATGCTCCAAAATATCAATAGAGTAATGCGAAGAACATTATTCGGCCCTGCTTTCGAGGAATTAGCTAAACCGATTGGCGAGTTCATTGGACTATTCGATATGGAGAAACATCCTGGGACTCTACTAGGAATAGAGTCTATCGGGAAAGCTTTAGGTGAAAAAGTACGTCCGCCTCTGGAATGGCTAGAAGATAAAGGAATGAGGGCAGTAAAAAAGTTCTTCTATGGTTTACAATACGGAGAGAGTGTTACCGAAAAAACAATGAATGCCATTAGTAACATGATGGGATTGGGAGTAAAGGCGGTAGGAGAACAATGGAAACCTCTTGAGCTTGTCGGACGTCTATTGGGTCTCGATAAAGATATTGCCAAACAAGCAACTGACTTTATGACTAACATTGGTAAAAGTTTAGTTACTACTGTGTTGAAAATACCTCAAAAAATACTAATTGGGCTTGGTGATATATTTGATTTCGTACCTGAGACTGCCAGTCTTGCAGAAGGAATAGCAGAAACATTTAGAACGCTAAAAGAAGACGAAGACCTAATGACCCGTGCTTTTGATTTAGGCGAGAAACTTGGTAAGGAGATAATAAATGGAATAAAATCTCCATTTATGCCTGATAGCGAGGGGAAAAAGACACTCTTTGGGTCTCTAATTGGTTTAATGCTCCAAGCAGATGAACTAATGCTTAATATTGGAGCTAACCTTGGTGCCGGAGTTACTACGGGATTTGTTAATGAATTAAATATTACAGGCGCTTTAGAAGATTTAGGTGTTGAAGCTGATCCAGCAGACATATTAGCAATCTGGAAACTAACAATGTTTGGTCCTCTTACACCTCTTCTGACGGAAGAAGGACGCAAAACAGCTAAAAGTTTTACAGTTGGATTTGATAGAGGACTTAAAGATATAGGTCTCGATTCAGAAGACCTTGCNTNGCTTCTCGAGACTTCTCTCTTTGGTCCTCTTACACCTCTTCTTACAGAAGAAGGACGTAAGGCGGGTAGCAAGGCGGCCAAAGGTGCTTATGAAGGTTTCCGTGAAGGGTATACTGGGATACAAGATGGAGAGCCAGTTGAAACGCCATTTTGGTCTAAGGTCTTTCTTGATATACCACAATATATTCCAGAAATGGCAGCATGGGCCGATAAATGGATACTAGGCACAGG